>MPLX02082477.1_pt1 | contig 59060 bp, 61 predicted proteins | sample 1617341 | NCBI WGS metagenome assembly MPLX02 (sample SAMN05944804, study PRJNA350692) | marine metagenome | biome: marine; feature: ODZ; material: water; isolation source: 120 m water sample filtered on 0.2 um supor filter | place: Pacific Ocean | collected 2012-04-08 | depth 120m m | reverse complement strand
GCTCCATCCTTGTCAGCAGTAGGGCACCGCCTTTTCCGAAGTGTTTTCCCAGCGAACGCGACATAGCATAGGTCAACGTGGTCATGTTGGCACCGAAAATGATTTCCGAGGAACTCCGGGCATGGAGCAAGTCGGCCATCGCCTGATGGGCTTCCTCAAGAATCCTGTCTGATTCCAGGCTTGTGCTGAAACGCCCGCCCTGGTTGGCATTGCACTGGATCAGATAGTCACGCATGCGGTCAATCACCTGGAGTGGAACCTGTGTCCCGGCAGGATTATCCAGGTAAACCCTGGACCTTCCCTCATCGGTTATGGCAAGGGTTGGGAATTAGGTGCGGATTTTTTCTAGATCAAATTTCATAGGGGATATGGGGAAGTGCTAGAATTATTTTCAGATCATGTCGGATGGATCAGGGATTAGTTTTCTTGGATCAGTTCTGTTGTTCAAAGGATTTGCCTAATTCTTACATGCTTCGAACATGGTGTTGCCAACATGAAAGTTGTCCCTTTTGGATTTATTATCAAATAATTGACTGACATGATAATTGGTAACAGACCTGTAATTTTCCTGAAGCCTATCAAGCGTTGAACCTGCTTCAATTTATCATGGTAATCTTCTGCGGAAGACATTTGCCAATATCCTTGGAGAAGCAAGGATGGTAGGACTTAATATTGGTTCATTTACATCCGACCGGGCAAAAACAAAAGGAGAGGTCAGATCTTGATCCGTTTCCTCTCATTCATCTGGAAGCACGTGCCACCATTCTAATTTAAGTCTTCTTTTTTGAACCGAACCAAGGCTTTTTGTATGTGGGTCTCCTTGAAGCCAGTGAACCTCGCAGCGTACATGTGTCAAATCGATAAATTCTCCTGCTTTGATTTTCCACTCCTCACTTCCTGAAGGAAATTCAACCCTGATTTCTGCACGAGCTTCTCGCATTCTTCCTCCACTGAAATCCTCACGCAGAAGCCCATAAAGCTCCACCACGACACCGGTTTCATAATTTTTTGGATATTTCGGGGCTTCCATCAAGTTTGATGAAGAAAAAAGTTTTGGCCCAAATTAACTACGTTTGTCTTTCCATTCGATCTGATTGTATTTGATGACAAGAACCCCACCAAATCGGAAAATTTCAGGTTGATGACTACTGATGGTCTCATGATCACTGTCCCACTCCAATGCCGCTTTTCCAGCTAGGATGTGCTCCTCATCTACCGCTCTGCGGTTGGATTTCACAACGGCATGTCCATTTTGTCGTTCTTTGTCCATTTCCCAATAGAGTACGGCAATTTCGATGGCAGAACTTTCTTCACGGATGATCTGGTATCGGGAAGCTCTTTGACGTTCCTTCATTTCATATTTTTGTTCTGGCATTTCTTCCTTTCATAGATGATGGGATCGGTTCATAAAGGTTTTATTTAGAAAGTTTATCATGACTCCATGTCGGCCTACAATGCAGGAACCATGTTATTCAAAGCATGTATATGAGAATGGAGGCTTTTCGTCGAGAAGTAGGCTTGTTTTGGTTTGGACTAGCTCCTAAGCTGAAACGTATTGGTATCATCTAAAAGGATATTATGGCTAGCGAAAAACTAACAAAGAATAAAATTTGTGAATCAGCAGTAAGTCTTTATGTCGAGGACCCTTCCCGTTTTAGTATTACATCTCTAGCAAAAGAACTCAGTGTTCCCCGTGCAGATATTTATAAAATATTCTCAACAAAAAATGCTGTACTGCGTTTCTATTATCAGGATTGTTTTGGACACTACTTAAAAAAAATTGAGGAATTAGAAGATTATCAAGAGTTCAGTCTTGAGGAGAAATTGAGTCATTTGGTTTACACCCATTTTGAACTTTTTCAACAGGAAAAAGAATTTGTGGAAGATACCTTCAAAGACCTGATTGCTAATGCATCTGCAAAGTCAAAATTTCAAGAGATGTTAGAAACAAGAATCAACACATTCCTTTCGGAGTCCCAAGGTGATGCATCTTTGGTGAAGGGATCATTCGTAGCACAATTATTCGTCATGGGACTTTTTCACCTGATGGAGTTCTGGCTACAGGATGGCAGTGATGATGCAGAACAAACCATGGAACTTACAGATAAAATGATATCTTTTGCCTCAGAATTATTGAGCAGTCAAATATTGAGCAGAGGGATTGACCTGGGAAGGGTTCTATGGGGACAGAACCTGATCCGATTGCGCTCCCAAGGCTTGAATCTTCTGGTTAAAGCACTGATTGAAAGAAAAACATGAGTACTCTTCCCGGGAATCCCTGGAAACGTTCAGGAATTCTTGCAAAAGCAGGTTTGAAAACGGGTGGAAATTATCTCCGACACCATGTTGGCAATGCGATTCCTCTGAAAAGCTTTCACCAGAACAAGGTAACTCTGAACCGTAAGAATGCTCTGTCTCTGATAGGGGAATTGAGTCAACTTCGTGGTGCCGCGCTCAAAATGGCACAAGGGTTGAGCATGGATACCGGGATCCTTCCGGAGGAATTTGCTGAAGTGATGAACTCTGCACAATATCGAGTTCCTCCGATGAATAGATCTTTAGTTCAAATCCAATTCAAGAAGGCGATGGGTGTTGTTCCGGAAAAATTATTTAATAATTTTGAATATGATGCTTTTGCTGCTGCCACCATCGGCCAAGTCCATCGGGCTGAAGATAAAAAAGGCAGGCTGCTCGCGGTCAAAATTCAATATCCCAATGTACGTAGGAGCATCGACAGCGACTTAGCCCTTTTAAAAACTTTGGCAGGGAGTTTTTTACGTAAATTCGATATCTCTGAGCATCTTGAAGAAATGAAGTTAAGGCTTCTTGAAGAAACGGATTACTGCAAAGAAGGGCAAAATATTGAGGAATTTCATCAACGCTTCAGTTCGGAAATGCTGTTGTTTCCTGAATACATTGGAGAACATTCTAATTCAAAAATCCTCTGTATGACACGTCTAGATGGAATTCATCTCGATGAGTTCCTTAATCAGAACCCCAGTCAGTTGAAAAAAGACCACTATGGACAAATTCTTTGGGATTTCTTTCACCTTCATATCACACAAAACAATCAGACCTTTCATGCTGATGTTCATCCAGGTAATTTCCTTTTTCAACCAGATGGCAAGGTGGGGGTGATTGATTTTGGATGCGTTAAGACCTTTCCTGAAAATTTTCTGGATGGTTGCTTAACCCTGGTTCAGAAATTCCTGTCTGAAAATATGAATGGGTTTAAGGAAGAGCTTGTGAAAATGGAGTTTCTGAAAAATACACAGGCAGATGGAGTCACCGAACAGGCAATTTTAAGTCTATTGACACGATTTGCAGAATTGCTAGGCGAGGTCTACCGACAGCCTTTTTTTGATTTCAGTGATTCGTCTTTTCGTGAAAACCTCAACTCCATGCTCAAACAAGGTATGGAAATCCGTGAAATTCGGGGTTCACGTCATTTCGTCTTTTTCAACAGAATTGTTTTCGGATTGTTGTCGATGTTGATGAAACTCGGAGCAACAATTGATACAGCACGGGGCTATCAGGCAGTCATGGGGTGGAAAATAGGGAAGGCTTCCTAAGTTGGATATGATTTATAGATGATTATGTTTAGAGTCACTCGTACTCACCTTCAAGCCCTCGACCCATTTCAATCAGATGCAACATCTTACGTTTCCACACAATTCCTTCACTAGCCCATCGAATGACGACTCTCACGAATTCTCTGCCGAAACCGAGTTTTGTTCCAGTCTTTAAGAGGTAATCGATTTCTCGTGTGCCAAGTACATTGTCGACGCTGATCACCAAGGCCAATTCAATGAAGATTTGGATTTCGATTTCCCGGGTAGCATCAGGAATCCTTTCAAGTGGAGGAAGTTTTTGATCTTTTACGGCTTGAAGCATGGCATTGACTTCAGTCTGGGAACGCAGGAAACCCAATGCCCTTTCCAAATATTCAACCTCTTCTGGAGCGATGCTGCCGTCAGCAGTAACCGCACCACAGATGGCAGTAGCGAGCCATTTTTTCTGTTTTTCATTGAGGAGTTCGGGTTGAAGTCCCGATGTCATTTGAAATTCCATTCGTAAGATCCGTGTATCAGATTGTTAAGTTAGTACTTAAAAAGCAGGTTTTTTGAATTTAAGATCGTAGCCTTGACTCTAAAAAGCGTTCGGATATCATTTGGACAGATATCTAAATTCAATACGAACTTTATTGTATGATGATGCACTCGTCTGCCAACTTTCAAGCCCACTTTAAATACCCTTCTTTTTGAAACGAATCCCGTCCTTGTTTAAAAAATGAGAGGACTGGAAGTTTTCGTCCTCGATACCAATGTCCTTCTCTTTGCTCCGGAGGCTTTAGAGGCATTTTCCGAAGCAGAAGTGGTCATTCCCATCAATGTGATTGAGGAACTTGATCGCTTTAAAGCAGAATTGAGCGACCGAGGGGGAAGCGCAAGAGTGGTTTCCCAAAGACTCGATGAATTGCGTGAATTGGGAAGCCTGGCCCAAGGGGTTCAACTTGATGAAGGAGGAAGGGTAAGGGTTGAACTGCAGGTGCCTGCACAGGAAGACCTGCCCGGTCAGTTGGACATCAATCGTGCTTCCAACCGTGTATTGGCGGTTGCTTGGGAACTGTTCCAGCGAGATCTTCCGGTGACCTTGGTGACACAAGATACCAATCTAAGGGTTAAGGCGAATGCTCTTGAAGTGCCTGTGATGCGCTACATGAATTCCGCATCCGGTGCCAATGGTTTTTTCGAGGGAATGAAAATTCTGGAAGTTGAAAAGGAACTGATTCATCAACTGTTGCTTCAGGATTTCATTGATCCTTCAGAATTGAATGAGGAATTCCAGGGGTTGGACGATTTTCTTCCCAATGAAGGTCTTCATCTGATGAACGGTTCCTCTAACAGTGAGGATCTTCTTGCCATCTATCATGAAGGAGAAAAGAATTTTCAGATTCTAGAACGTTTGGAAAATGTCTGGGGTTTGAAACCAAGAAACCCGGAACAACGGTTGGCACTGGAATATTTGCTGGATCCTGAAATCCATGTGGTTTCACTCTCCGGAAAATCTGGAACAGGAAAAACCCTTCTTGCACTGGCTGCAGGATTGCAGTTGATGCTGACTCAAAATCTTTACACCAGGATGCTGGTGTCCAGACCGATTTTCCCCATGGGAAGGGATCTTGGCTATCTTCCTGGTGATGCACAAGAAAAGTTGGCGCCCTGGATGCAGCCGATTTTTGACAATCTGGAACTCCTCATCGGTAACCCTAAAACGGGAAGAAGACATTCAACCACTGGCTATCAGGAACTGATCGAACGAGGGCTTCTGGTGGTGGAACCGCTGACATACATTCGAGGCAGGAGCATTCCCAACCAGTATCTTCTCGTCGACGAGTCTCAAAATCTGACTCCTCATGAAATGAAAACGATTATCACACGTGCAGGTGAGGGGACGAAGATCGTATTGACAGGAGACCCTCATCAGATAGACAATCCTTATGTGAATGAAAATTCAAATGGATTGAGCAATCTTGTGAACCGTTTTAAGAATCATCCTCTTGCAGCGCATATCAATCTGGTACAGGGAGAACGTTCCCGTTTGGCAGAACTGGCAGCAAACGCACTATAGTTTTAGAGATCCCCTAAGACACGCTGATCTGACCATCTGACTTCCTTTAAAAAAACGAAAATGGTTTGGAATTATGAGCCTCCGCAGGCTTCTTCACAAAAAGACAGGGAGGTTGAGAATATTGGCAATCATCTTGTTGGAAAACGAATTGCTCTCATGATCACTGGCAGTATCGCCGCTTACCGATGCCCAGACCTTGTCAGGGATTTGAGGCGTGAAGGCGCAGAAGTTCAGGTTTATGCCACCCGAGAAGGATTGCGTTATGTATCAAAGGAGGCTCTGGAATGGTGTTCCCTTAATCCAGTCATTGATCACTTCAGTCCTGAAGCAGAACACCTCTCGGATCAGAACCCTTTGGATGCGTTTCTCGTGGCACCAGCATCCTACAGTGTGATTAATAAAGCGGCGATGGGGATGGCGGATTCGGTCGTGACCTCAACGCTTGCTTCAGCATTTGGGAGATGTGAAAGGGAGGGAATCCCGGTTCTTTTTGCTCCAGCAATGCATGGGAACATGCACAACACCATTCTTACTGAAAGCCTGAAACGCCTGAGTGATATAGGGGCAGTGGTCATCCCTCCCAGGCAAACTCATGGGAAAAATAATCTGGCTTCTTCAGAAACCATTGTTGCAGAAACGATACGATCACTTAGTCAGTCTCCAATCAAAGGATGCCGGATGATAGTAACCGGTGGGCCTACGCCGGTTCCTCTTGATCGAATCCGTGTCATTACGACAAAATTCAGTGGAGGTCTCTCCATTGAAATTTCTAAGGAGGCATGGTTTAGAGGCGCTGATGTCAGGCTGTTGCTTGGACGTGGCAGCCTTCAACCTCCCACCTTCTTGGAAACCCATGAAATCGATGATTTCAATCAGTATCAGCAACTCCTTTTGAATCAGATAGAGAAACAACAAACAGACTGGGGAATTTTCACCGCTGCAGTTGCAGACTATGAACCAGAAAGTGTTTTTGACGGTAAATGGCAGAGCCTGGATCAGGAGAAGAGGCTGAAACTGGTTCCTACTCCGAAAGTCATTGAGGAGGTTAAAAAACGATTCCCACGTATAAATCAGGTTCCTTTCAAGTATGAGGAAGGAGTATCTCATCAAGAGTTGATGAAAATCGCACAAGGAAGATTAGAATCCGGTTCCCATCGGATTCTTGTAGCAAACCGAGGAGATGAATTTCTAGAAAACGGAGAACAGGTCGCATGGATTCTCTCACCTGACATCGAACCCCAGAGGGTGATTGGGAAAAAACAGATAGCATCCGCACTGCTTGACCGGATCGAAACCTTTACATGAGGCCAAGTAAAGGCAGCCTGTTTATTGGCCTGCTCTGGTCGTTTCTTTATCTTCCCAATACAGTTGCTCAGCAAAATACGTCGCCTGTTCCCAAGCCCCCTGTCACCCTGAAGCAACTGAAACAATCCATCAGTGAACTGGACCGGTTGGAGTGGATGACCTTAAGCTTCAATAAAAAGCTTCTTGCCGATCAATCCATACAACGTATACGAAAAGCTGTGGAGGGAAGGACAACTCTGATCCTCCATCCTCTTCAGCGATTTATCAACTTTGATACGAAATCCTTAAACGCACATCCCTTTTTTCATCTGGAAATGTGTGTCCCCGCTCCCAAAATGGATTGGGAAACCCGTTTTCGCTGGAGAGATTATTTCAATTCGGGTGGGACCCTATTCCTGGATGCCTGTCCGGTTTCCAAAATATCTGGGGATGAAAAGAATCTATATCGATCATGGAAAGATTGGGGCAGGATGATTTTTCCTGGAACCGGTTGGAGTCCTTTGAATCGGAAACATGCTCTCAGTTTCAGCTTTTACCTGCTTGAAAAACGCATGCTTCTAGGGCGAGAGGGTTCTCCGTTTTCCATTCTTGAACATGACGGGAGAGTGATCCTGCTCCATAACCAGTCCCGAAGATGGTCTTGGCATACCCTGAAATCAAAGCCTGTGACGGCTAAACTCAATCCTCCCAATGTCGAAATCCATCTCAGGCTCTTCATCAATCTCTTGATGCTCCTCTTCACCGGAGACTATAAGCAGGATCAACTTCACCTGCCTACCATATTGTTGAGGAGAAGATAACAAAAGATATTAACCTTGTTTTTCAAAATAATAATGATATAAAACATATGTTAGGTTTTTTAACATATGTCATATTGACAGGAAGAACTCATAAAAGGAGAAAAATATGAGATTTGTGAAATCGTTGTTTAGTTTCAGTTCTGCATTAATTATTTTTTGTGGTGGCATTGCCCAAGCTGTCACTGAGGTCCAGTGGTGGCACGCTATGGGAGGTGTGAATGGGGAAAGAGTTGATAAAATTTCCTCTGATTTCAACGCGAGCCAGTCGCAATACAAAGTCGTTCCGGTATATAAGGGGAACTATACAGAAACAATGACTGCTGCAATTGCTGCTTATCGTGCTAAGTCACAACCACATATTGTTCAAGTGTTTGAAGTCGGCACTGCAACAATGATGGCAGCTAAAGGTGCAGTTTATCCTGTTGAGCAGGTAATGAAGGATTCTGGTGAAAAATTTGATAAGAGTGATTTTTTACCAGCTGTGATCAGTTATTATCAAACTCCTGAGGGTGAGCTACTCTCAATGCCGTTCAATAGTTCAACACCAGTTCTGTGGTACAATGCTGATGCATTAAAAAAAGCGGGTGTTGGAGTTCCCATTACATGGGCAGAGATGAAATCAGCTTCTGAAAAGTTGTTGGCATCAGGTATGGATTGTGGATTTAGCTTTGGATGGCAATCCTGGGTTATGGTAGAAAACTATTCTGCTTGGCATGATCTTGAGATAGGCACTCAAGAAAATGGTTTTGCTGGTCTCGATACTAAATTCAGTATCAATAACAAAAATGTAAAGAGGATCTTAGGTCAGATATCCGATTGGTCTAAAAAAGGAATTTTTAAATACGGTGGTCGCCGAGGAGATAGCCTATCGATGTTTACTAATGGTGAGTGCGCCATGTGGATGAATTCTTCTGCTTACTACGGAAGCATTAAAAAGCAGGCAAAATTCAATTATGCTCAATCCATGCTCCCCCTGGATACGGAAGCATCTTCTTCCAGACAAAACTCCATTATCGGTGGAGCAACCCTTTGGGTATTGAAAGGCCATAAAAGTGATGACTACAAAGGAGTTGCAAAGTTCATGAACTATCTTTCATCTCCTGCAGTTCAAGCATGGTGGCACCAAGAAACAGGTTATGTGCCTATTACAAAAAGTGCTTATGAACTCTCCAAATCACAAGGTTTCTACCAATCCAACCCTGGTACTGACACTGCTATTAAACAATTGAACTTGAATCAACCGACTCCAAATTCGAGAGGTTTACGATTTGGAAATTTTGTTCAGGTACGTGACATTATCAACGAAGAAATGGAAGCGATCTGGAATGGATCCAAGTCTTCTTCCAATGCTATGGATGCCGCTGCAAAACGTGGTGATGCATTGTTGAGGAAATTTGAAAGAGCTAATAAATAAAATCTAAACTAACTATTGAGCTATGTCAGATTAGGCATCTGGCATAGCTTTTTTTTATGATCTTACACTGATGCTAAAGAGCATCCACTTCAATTCTCAAGCACTTGCTTATTTGCTTGTTGCTCCCCAAGTTATAATCACATTAGTCTTTTTTATATGGCCAGCTGGCCAAGCCCTATATCAATCTTTTTTAATTGAAGATGCTTTTGGGCTCGGATCCGAATTTGTTTGGTTCGAGAACTTTATTTACTTGTTTGAAGATGATTATTATGGAGAATCTTTTGGGAGAACAGCTTTATTCTCTTTTTTAGTTGCTGTTATTTCTATGAGCTTTGCTCTTTTTTTAGCAGGTTTTGCTGAACGAGTAGTCCGAGGAGGACTTTTTTATAAAACTTTACTTATATGGCCTTATGCTGTTGCTCCTGTACTTGCAGGGGCTTTGTGGGTGATTATGTTTGATCCAAGTTTAGGAATTATCACCTATTTTTTGAAATATTTTGGTATCGATTGGAATTATAAACTGAATGGCAATCAAGCTATGACCTTGGTTGTAATGGCAGCAGCATGGAAACAAGTAGCGTATAATTTTCTGTTTTTTTTAGCAGGCATTCATGCAATACCAAAATCCATGATTGAGGCAGCAGCTATAGATGGATCTGGACCCGTGAGGCGATTTTGGACCATAATCTTTCCTTTAATTTCTCCAGTCACCTTTTTTTTGCTTGTAATAAACACGGTATATGCATTTTTTGATACATTTGGGATCATTCACGTTATGACTCAAGGAGGTCCGGCAAAAGCTACAGAAATTTTAGTTTATAAAGTTTATAATGATGGTTTCATCGGATTAGATCTAGGAGGATCTGCAGCTCAATCTGTTATTCTCATGTTTATTGTTATTTCATTAACTGTCATCCAATTTCGATATATTGAAAAAAAGGTGGAATACAAGTGATAGAAAATCGTCCTATTCTTGATTTTATTACACATATAGTTTTAATCGTTGGAATTGTGATCATTGCTTTTCCAATATGGGTGATGTTTGTTGGTGCCACTCATGAGGGTGTTAGGATGGTCCAGGTACCTTTGCCACTATTGCCAGGGGATCAATTTTTTATTAATCTAAAAACGACATTGCTTGGATCTGGTTTAGAAGGTACAAAAACGGCGCCTGTCTGGTTGATGTTATTAAATAGTTTGGCTATGGCCCTGAGCATTGCCATAGGTAAGATTATAATATCTCTGTTATCTGCATTTGCCATCGTTTACTTTCGGTTCCCATTTCGAATGGCATGTTTTTGGATGATTTTTATCACCTTGATGCTTCCAGTAGAAGTGAGAATTCTTCCAACATTTGAAGTTGTGGCTAATCTTGGATTGCTGAATTCTTATGCAGGTCTCAGTATTCCACTGATTGCATCAGCAACAGCAACATTCATGTTCAGACAAGTGTTCATGACAATTCCCGATGAGTTATTGGAATCAGCGCGGCTTGACGGGGCTGGTCCTATGAAATTTTTCAAGGATTTTCTTGTACCTCTTTCAAGAACCAATATTGCTGCTCTATTTGTCATTCTATTTATCTATGGATGGAATCAGTATTTATGGCCGCTTCTCATTACAACGGATAGAAGCATGTATACCATTGTAATGAGTATCAAACGAATGATCCAAGCAGCAGAACAAACTCCTGATTGGCATATCATTATGATGACATCATTATTGGCCATGCTGCCTCCAATTTTGGTTGTGATGACGATGCAAAAACTTTTTATTAAAGGATTGATTGAATCAGAGAAATAAATGGCTGAAGTAAAATTAGATCAAGTTGAAAAAGTGTATCCGGGAGGGTTCTGCGCAATCAAAGAAATGTATCTCGAAATTCATGATGGAGAATTGATGGTTTTGGTTGGCCCTTCAGGATGTGGTAAATCAACAATGCTTCGGATGATTGCAGGATTGGAACAAATAAGTTCAGGAGAAATTTATATCGAAAACGAATTAGTAAATAATAAAGAACCGGCAGATAGAGACATTGCAATGGTTTTTCAGAATTATGCCCTTTATCCGCATATGTCTGTCTATGATAATATGGCCTATGGTTTAAAAAACCGTAAAATTTCAAAAAACAAGATTGATGAACTTGTAAATGAGGTGGCAAAGACTTTGGAATTGGACAAATTACTTGGCCGCAAACCAAAAGCTCTATCAGGAGGTCAACGTCAAAGAGTTGCTATGGGACGTGCTATTGTGAGAGAACCGAAAGTTTTTCTTTTTGATGAACCTCTCTCTAATCTGGATGCAAAACTTCGTGTGCAAATGCGCCTAGAAATTAAAAAACTTCAAAAAAAACTCGGAGTCACTTCCATCTACGTTACTCACGATCAAGTTGAAGCGATGACTCTGGGTCATAGGTTGGTTCTATTAAATGAAGGTCAAATTGAACAAATTGGAACACCAGTTGAAGTTTATGAAAACCCTCAATCATTATTTGTTGCCTCGTTTATTGGATCTCCTCCAATGAATTTAATGGAAGGAGTAATAAATGATAAAAAAGAATTAGTAATAGGAAATCAATTTTGTTTGAAATCAAATGTCTTAGAAAAGACAGAAACTGATAGTAAAATTACTGTCGGAATCCGCCCGGAACACCTGTATGACTTTATGGGAGGGGATAATACACTGAGAATTCTAGTCGAAAATTATGAGCGGCAGGGTGCAGATTCTTTTGTTTATGGTAAAATTGAGGGTTGTGAAGATTTGATTACAGTGCGTTATCCAGCTGATTTTTATTGTAGTATAGGAGAATCACTAAAAATTAGTTTTCAATCTAATAACCTGCATTATTTTGATACAGACAAAGGTGTAAGAATAGATTGATAGATCATATTATTTTAAAAATAAATATTGAAATATCTTTTTATAAACTCTAGTGAAACAAAAAAAATACATCAGTATTTCATACCTCTTTTGCTTCACTATCATTCAATTCATTGCACCATACAATCTCTCTGCGTCACAAAAAAAACTAGTGATTGCCCATCGTGGGGCTTCAGGATATCTGCCAGAGCATACCTTGGGTGCTGCGGTCATGGCTTATGCATCAGGGGCTGATTTTGTTGAACTGGATGTAGTCATGACCAAAGATGGTCATCTCATCGTGCTTCATGATTTGACCCTCAATGCAACGACCGATGTGGAGCAGGTTTTCCCTGACCGTGCAGGTCAGGCCGGCAAGTATCAGGCTCTCTACTTCACACTCGCGGAGATCAAACGGCTCAGAGTGCATGAGCGCTCCGCTAAACGAGGGCCGGGTCAAGCCTTTCCTGATCGTTTTCCGATTGGTACCCAACTTTTTAAAGTCCCCACCCTCGAGGAAATGATTCTGCTTCTCAAGGGGCTCGCAAAAAGCCATGGTCGGATGATGGGTCTCTATATAGAAATCAAAGGATCAGACTTCCACCGCAAACATAATCTTGACCCTGCCAAGGCTTTGTTGGAACGCTTAGATCATCATGGCTATAAAGATGCTTCAGACCCCATCATTATTCAGTCATTTGATTCGGAAATTCTGAAGACTTTACGTTATGAACACAAAACCCGGCTGAAGCTCGTTCAGTTGATTGGTGAAAACCGCTGGAAATTATCTACTACCGACTTCACTTATATCAAAACCGACAAAGGGATGAACGAGGTATCTCAGTATGCAGATGGAATTGGACCATGGATGAATCAAGTGGTAACTGGAGTTGGTTTTTCTGGAAAAGCAAATCTTACGGAGCTGGTTGAAAATGCACGCAGTTATGGTTTGTTGATCCATCCTTATACATTCAGAGCTGATCGCTTGCCTCCATATGCCTCTTCTTTCCAAGAATTACTGGATGTGTTTTTTAATGAAGTTAAAGTCGATGGAATCTTCACCGATTTTCCTGATCAGGTTGTTGATTATCTTGAAAAGAATTCCATAAATTGATTTCCAAATGAATTGTCGATCAATTAAACGCCCCGTCTTCTCGGTTACTTTTGTTTTCCATTTAAACAAAATTATGATCGAACCCTGAAGACCCTTAAAAGTGCGGGCAACAGGATTAGATCAGCGAGCAAAGCGGAAAAGACTGCAACGAGGGCCAGCAGGCTGAAACGCGAGACTCCGACATTGCTGACCGGAATGAAACAAACAAAGAGCGACATCAGGATCAGGGTGGTGACGGTGATGGCCTGACCGACCTCCCGCAGGGTGCTGTTAATCGCACCGGATATACTTTCACCGCGTTTGAGGCTCAAACGGTAGTGAGTTAAAAAGTGGATCGTGTCATCGACGGCAATACCTATGATGATGGGTGCCGTCATCAAAGTGGTCGTGTCGAGTTTGTATCCGATCCAGCCCATCAGACCGAAAACGGTGAGCATTGGGAAAGAGTTGGGAAGGATTGCTATGATTCCCAGTTTCAGTGATCCGAACACGAAAATTAAAATCAGGGAAATGATCAGGAAAGCCAGTCCGAAACTACGGATTTGGGACCAACTGATGGCATCGAAAACCCTGGCCCAGGCACCAACGCCTCCAGTCACAGTGGCCTTGAAATCAGGATACTTCTTTATCAGAGGCTGAATCACCTTCTGGATTTCAGGCTGGACGGAATTCAGCAATTCCACCGATTTTTTGGATCCAAGGGTTTTAAGTGAAACGCTCATGCGGGCTCGAGTGTAATCCAGTGACACCATACGTCCCAAATTTTCATAATCCCCTCCTTCGATGAGCACAAGCAGTTGTGCAACCAACTCCGGCTGATTGGGAATCGAATAGGCCTCAATCCGATTTTCATTCAATTTTTGATGGGTTTGTTTGATTTGATTGTTGAGGGTCCAGTTGTGGGTCACCAGATTTGGGTAGCGATCTTCCAGAATTATTTTGATCGACTCAAGCGCAAGGAGCACTTCAGGATCCTTGAAAACACCTTCTGTTTCAGATTCAAACAGGATTTCCATGTTTCCTGCTCCGAGAAACTGTTCGTCCATCAGGTTGATGGTTTGTCTTACCTGAGATTCAGCGGGGAAATACTCTGAAAAGACGGTGTCGATTTCCACCCTGAATATTCCGAGCAACAGCAGGATCGAAGCTATCGAAAAGAAAAGGATGATACTTTTAGGGTGATTTTCATTGAACCATTCCAGTTGGCGAATCAAATACTGGACTACCTTCAGTGTTCGGTTTAAATAGGATCTATCTTTGCTTTTTAAGGGTTTGGGAGGAAACCAGTCTATAAGTACCGGAAGTAGAAAAAGAGTGAGAATGAAAGCGAAGAGCACTCCAATTCCTGCAAGCAAGCCCATCGTCTGGATCACTTTGAGGTTGATGAAAAAAAGTGAAAACACGCCAATTGCAGTGGTTATGCTGGTCAGCAAACAGGCCATGGCGGTTTTGCTGAACACACTCCTCATCACTTGAGCGTGATTCTGACCTTGCTGATGGAAAAAGAGGTAGCCCGACAACACATGAACGACATCTGCAATGGCAGCAACACTAATGAGACCGAAAGCGATATAGAGTGAGAGATCAATGGGCCATCCCGTCCAGCCTGCCAGTCCAAGGACTCCAGTCATACTGGTAATAAGAATGAGCATTGGCCAAAGTACAGCGCGCAGTGAACCCAACAGCATCCAGGTCAAGAACAGGCTGAAGAGCAGGGCAATCGCCAAGGACCTTTGATAATCCACGGCCCATACATCATTTTGATAAAAGGCACCCCATCCAGGATGAAGGAATACAAGATCCTTTCGAATGGATTCCTCCTGCAGAAGTTTCCAGACGGCTTTTTCGAATTCTGCATAATCTTCAAGCCCGTGTTCGAAAAAAAGTAGCTCCTCTTTTTTCTCAGATGAATCATCAAATCCTTCTTCCAATTTGGCGAGGGAGTCATCAGTGATTTCTTCAACAGGTAATTCTCCCAGATTCGTTCGCACGATGAGTAATCCGTATTCGCCATTTTCTGAGATGAGAACATGCAGATAATCGGGTTCATTGAACGCTGTTTTTTCTAAAGCCCTACTATGTGATTCATCTTCTGGAAGAGTTTCTCCAATAAATTCCCTGAATCGAATGCTGTCTTCTTTCACATCAATGAAGGTCGTGTTGATCAAGGATTCCGTTTCTTTGATCAGACTCAGGGGATTGTCTGAAGTTTCAGAAACCCCGTTGGATGCTTCTTCCAAAATCCGATGTGTGGTCTGGAGAGCTTTCAGACTTCTTTTGGAAAAGAGATCACCATCCACTGGGCGGTAGATCATAGCGAGCACACTGGTCCCACCAAAGAGTTCCTTGATTCGGTCCAGGGATTTTTGAACAGGGTCCTCTTTCCCAAACATTTCTTCATTGGCCCAGGTGAAGGCAAAGCGTGGAATTCCAGACGCTAAAAACAGCATCAGCAGAATGTAGATACCAAGAACCCACCAGCGCCAAGGGTGAAGACGTTCCGGAAGAATCTCAAAACTACGGTTCAGCCTGTCAATGAAATCCGACATAGAGAAAATTGTAATGTTGAATCAAAAATAGGAATTAGAAATCTGGTACGATGGGAGAATCTTTCGGATCTTCCATAAAATGGTTCTTTATTCTTTCCATCACAGTGAAACAAATGATTGGTTCTGGTTGGAGTCAATCACCCAGTGCATCACATATTGCGGAAGTCACCTCAGTCGTCCTGGACTTTCCTCCTAAATCCAGAGGCAGGTTTTTGCCCAATTGGCAAACGTCCTCGATGGTCTTCATCAGTTTGGAAGCAGCTTGGGGTTCCTGAAGATGATCCAGCATCATCACACAACTCCAGAAAGCTCCAAGAGGGTTGGCAAGGCCCTTCCCGACCAGATCGAAGGCGGATCCATGGATCGGTTCGAACATCGAGGGGAACGTTCCTTCAGGATTGATGTTAGCAGTAGGTCCCATGCCAAGGCTGCCCGAAAGTGCAGCAGCAAGGTCACTGAGGATGTCAGCGTGGAGGTTCGTAGCAACAATCGTATCGAGGGTTTGAGGTTGTAGCACCATGCGAGTTGTGATCGCATCTACCAACATCCGATCTGTTGAAATCTTAGGGAATTCACTTTTGAGTTCTTCAAAGACCTCATCCCAGAGCACCATGCCATGCCTCTGAGCATTGGATTTGGTGACGAGGGTCAATTGTTTCCTGGGACGTGATGCGGCAAGCTTGAAAGCAAAACGCATGACCCGTTCGATCCCTGACCTGGTGAATACCGAAACATCCAAACCCACTTCCTGTGGTAGTTGGGGATGGACCCTTCCTCCAGCACCGGAATATTCACCTTCAGTGTTTTCCCGGACGATGACCCAGTCCAGGTCACCTGCACTAAGGTTTTTTAAAGGACTTTGGATTCCTGGAAGCAGTCGAGACGGCCGGACATTCGCGTATTGGTCAAAATGTTGACAGATTTTCAGTCGCAGCCCCCAAAGGGTGATGTGATCTGGGACTTCCAAGGAACCTGCAGAACCAAAGAGGATGGAATCGAATGTCTTCAATTGTTCAAGCCCATCCTCAGGCATCATCCTGCCGTTTTTTACAAAATATTCTGAACCCCATTCAAATTCAGTAAAATCGAGTTTAAGTTCAGGCAGGACGTTCTGAAGTACTTTAAGGACTGTGCAGGCTTCCCGGGTCACTTCCGGACCAATCCCGTCTCCGCCAATGACTGCAATTTTATGAAGCGACATCTGAGTTTTCTAAAAAAATGTATTTTGATTTTGGCTGGGTGATTTCAGATCAGCTCAATTCTTTGATAAACCCTCGGTTTCAGAGACAATCCATTGAAGAAATTCAGGATTACCTTGCTGAATTGGAAGTTCGATGATGCAAGGGCAATCATAACTGTGAATCGATAGGACAGCTTCGGTTAATTCGTTCACCAATTCATGCCGTGTTTTGGCAATCAATACGGTTTCCTGATCCTCCTGTATTGCTCCGTTCCAACGATAAAGGGAGTGCATCCCTTCCAGGATGTTGACACAGGCAGCCAGGTTCTTTTCCAGCAGCATTTCTCCTATCTTTCTTGCTTCGTCCAGGGAACCACAGGTCATGTAAACCCATGAAAGCTTTTTATCCATGATGTAAAGAGCTTAAGGTTTTTTGTTTTATCCCTCTCTCCCACACTTCGAGTGGGTGTCAGAACATCCATTTGATGAAAATTGATTTGATTGAGACTAACACAATGATGGCACTACCGCATGCGATAGATGGAAAGCATGCATTCCAAAAGACAGTCTAATTTTAAGCCGAGGACACGTTTTCGGTTTGCAAAAGTTTGATGGATTGTCGGGCCAGGGCTTCTGCCCAGAGACGGTAAGCCAGTGGGGAAGGATGGACCCCGTCTTCCAGGAAGAAAGCCCTGCTTTTCGGGAAATCTTCTATCAAAAGATATGCTTCTAGATCTGAATTCAAGATCCGGTTCATACTATCTTGAAGAAGATTCGCCCATAAACCGTATACCAGTTTCAAGGGGTGAGGAATCGCAGGGAAATGTCCCACCGGAGGAACCGTGGAAAAAATAATCAAGGGATGCTGACTTTTTTCTTGAATCAGTGAAACACAGTGTTTGATGCTCAATTCCCATTTCCAGGACGGAGTGAGTTTAAAGATATCGTTCCCACCAATGGCAATCAGGATCACATCGGCTTCCAGGAATGACTGTCTTTTGATCAGTTCATTCATTTCATCTATTTTTATGCCGCTTTCCGCCAGGATTTTCCAATGAAGAGTTCGGTTCATTAACTGACTCATCCTTGACGCTGTCAGTCCTGTAAGTGTTTCCGTATGTTTGGAAATCCCCACTCCTGCCATAGTCGATTCTCCAAGTCCCAAAATTTTCAATTCCTGGTTCTTCCCATTGAAAACTCCCTCTGGGTGGTCGATTGGTGGATGTAACCGCAATACTTTTTTTTTAAGCCAAATTCCCTGTGTCAACAGCAATGGGGAAAAAAAGAAAAAAAGCAGATATAAGATAAGGGTTTTTAAATAGTGAATGGTTTGAATCACAGAACATTCTCAACCAATAAGATTAGGGATGAAACATTTTGACAAGGCTTATCTGAAAACTCCAATCATTGAAGTTCTTGTTTTTACACCGCATCTGCATTAGCTTCTGTTTTTCAAAATGATGATTTACAAACTTTTTGAAATTCAAAACAAAGGACACTTGACTGAATGGGAAGATGTTTGGATACCTACAGCACTAGGGTTCGTAACAGAGGAACTCGTTACAACCAAACATTTAGCGTTGCATACTATTTCGATCGATTTTCCCAGGCAATACAGTGTTTGCTGTTGGAAATGGGTTGGAAAGCCAATGAAGAATTAACCCGGTCAACTCCATAGCTTGAAAAACTTAGCAGTCGTAAAGAATGAGATCTGGTGAATGAACCTTTGAGTGTTTTTCATGGCCGACTTGGAATAGCAATGGATTCCTAATAATAGCGAGCATAGAGGTTTATGGACCAAGAACAACGCCCCCATAAAAGCGGGGATTTCAGTGTGGAGGAAGTAACTTTGGCGAACCGTAATCCCGGGATCGCCCTTGAAATGCTGGCTCGGGACATCACACCAGACGGAATGCATTATCAACTGAATCACTTTGACATTCCTTTGATAGAAGGCGAAACCTGGAAATTGGAGATTACTGGACTGGTGGAGAAACCTTTATCGCTGAACCTGAAGGAGCTGAAACAATTTCACAGGCATGAGCTCAACGTCACCATGGAGTGTGCAGGAAATGGCCGGGCACACTTTCCAAAACGAAAGCAGAGCATGCCTTGGTTTTCAGAAGCCGTTGGGACTGCAAAATGGTCAGGTGTCAGATTGAAGGATCTGCTCACAAAAACAGAATTAAAACCCTCGGTTTCTGAAGTGGTATTTACTGGTGCCGACCGGGGTTTGGATCATGGAATCGATCATCACTACGCCCGGAGCCTTAAATTGGAACAAGCACTCCATCCTGATATGTTGCTGGCTTATGAAATGAACGGACAACCGCTGCCTTTTCAGCATGGTTTTCCATTGAGGTTGATCGTTCCAGGATGGTTTGGGGTGGCAAGTGTCAAATGGTTGAAGAATTTGGAACTCATCGATCATGCATTTGAGGGATATCAACAGGCTGTCAACTATCATTATCGAAAAAATCCTCAAGATCCAGGTATTCCGGTTGACTCCATCAAGATCAAATCTTTGATGATTCCTCCTGGAATTCCAGACTGGTATACCCGTAATCGTTTTGTCCCTCAAGGCCTCATTCCATTGACAGGGAGGGCGTGGTCCGGAAATGGGAAAATAGAAAAAGTGGAGGTTGGCATTGACGGGGTTTGGAAACCGGCTCAACTTGGGAAAGATCTTGGAACATATGCTTGGAGACAATGGTTTTTTGAATGGGATGCTGTAGCTGGAGAACATACCCTAAGTTGTCGTGCTTATGATGAAGCAGGAAACACTCAGCCTGAAGAACCTGTTTGGGATGAATCAGGTTTTGGAAACAACAAAGTCCAATGCACTCAAGTCCAGGTGAATGATAAATTTGGTTGAAAAAAGGGAAACTGGATGATTTTATATAACCTTAGCCCAGGAGGTAGATGAATATGACGAACATGAAATTAAGCTCTTCTGAAATACGTCAATATCATGAGGATGGTTATCTCATTCCAAAACTAAGTTTGTCAGAACTGAAGTTAAGCGAACTCAAACAGGCTGTCGAGAGGGTGTTGGTAGCGAATCGTGGCATCCGTCCGGAGCATTTGATCAGTGTTCACATTGATCGACTCAATGATGAAGGAGTCAGGGGAGATCAGACTTTTTTCGAGTTGGCGAGCAATCCGTTGATCCTTGATTGCGTTGAGCAGGTGATGGGTCCCGATATTATCCTTTGGGGCTGCCAACTCTTTTGCAAACCCGGTTCGGATGGAATGGAAGTGCCCATGCATCAGGACGGGAATTATTGGCCGATCAGACCACTCGCTACCTGTACTGCTTGGATTGCCATCGATGAGAGCAGCCTGGAGAATGGATGCATGACGGTCCTTCCGGGATCACACAGGGATGGTATTTCATACAAACATCGAAAGGATGAACGTGAAAACCTGGTTCTCAATCAGAAAGTCGAAGATGAACGTGTTCGTTTTGAACAATGTATTCCTTTGGAACTTGATCCCGGATGTTTTTCTCTTCATGACGTCCACCTCGTCCATGGATCTGCCACCAATTCCTCAGACAGGAGAAGAGCAGGAGTGGCCATTCGTTATATGCCTGCCGACAGCCTGTTTGACCGGAACCTTAAAAAAACAGGGAAGGGGGCTGGGTACCTGGTGAATTATGCTGAAAGACCCCTTTGGTTAATGAGGGGAAAGGATCGTGCCGGGAATGACCTCGAAATAGGGCATCTTTGATAAAACTGCAATTTGATCAAAATTTCTTAGGCCAGGTATCACTGATTTTGTAACCTTGAGGCCATGGATCAGCGGGATCCAGGGTATGTTGGTGAGTGCCTGTTATCCATGCCCTGCCACGAAGTGAGGGAACAATTGCTGGATGACCATTTACAAGAGAAAGTTCCTTTTCAATTCTGCAATAGAATCTGGATCCGATTACAGATTCACCAATAAAGGTTTCTCCAACATTGAGCTCCCCCTTCGCATGAAGCTGGGCCAACCTGGCGGAACAACCAGTGCCGCAAGGCGAACGGTCCAGCTTCCCGGGTTGGATGGAAACGGTATTCCTCCCTACGAATACATCCCCTTCTTTTTTCAAAGGCATCGTGAACATGCAAAAGGACAGGTGGTCCCATTCTTTTTGTTCCGGATGGCAAAATCCAAGTTGTTCATTAGCTGCTGCAGTGATTCTTGATCCAAGCTTTGCCAGCTCAAGGGCTTCATCAGGGACGATGCTGAATCCCATTTTGCTGGCATCCAGGATGACAAAACTGTCGCCGCCATAGGCGGTGTCAACCAGAAGGGTGCCGTAGCTTTCGACTTCCAGGGATGCATCACGACGGTCGACAAAGGATGGTAGATTTTGTGTTTCAACGGAGAGTACCTTTTGGTCCCTGCAAGCTGCCTTGACCCGGACCAACCCTCCAGGAGCTTCCAGCACTAAAAAAGTTTCAGGTTCGGTCATGGGTTTGATCCCTGTTTCCAGGATCACAGTACTGACACAAATGGAATTCGAGCCCGACATCGGGGGGGTGTCTTCCGGCTCCATGATGATCCACCCCATATCTGCATCAGGGTGAATCGGAGGAACGAGGAGATTTACATGACGGAAAACGCCTCCACGCGGTTCATGGAGCATGAAACTTCTCAATTCCTGATCTTCCGCAATCCAGCGGGATTGTTCCCAGATGCTCTTGCCCGGTGGGGGAGAAACTCCTCCAACGATTACATCCCCGACTTCCCCTTCTGCATGGCAACTGACGCTATGAATGACTCGACTGGTTAGCATGAATGTCTATGTTTTTGTTTGTGAAGACTATTCCACTTCCTGCCATAAGAAACGATTGAAATCGATACGTCCTTTTTCATCGAAATCGATCCCTTCTTCTTCCAAAATGATGCGTTGCCTTGGATCTGGAAAACCATTGCTGCGGGGGCTGACAAGTCCCTGACGGTTGACCACCCTCTGCCAGGGGATGTCATGGTGTGAAGGGAGGGAAGCCATGGCATAGCCAACTTGTCTTGCAGAACAACCAAGAGCGCGTCCAATCTGTCCGTAAGTTAAAACCTTCCCTTTGGGTATGAGTTGAACCAGTTGATAAATTCGTTGATAAATTCCTTCTCCTTCTTTCATCATGAATCGGAGTTAATGATTTAAGTGGAATAGAAGCATTCCTTGAAAACTAGAACACCTGAGCTTAGGATGTCAAGAAAGTGGTCATGAAGAGGATAATGCTTTGTGAATGGAATTTATAGATTTTAAGAATCGAAACGATGACTTCGGTCCTTGACTTTCATTGGATTCGGTATATGTTCTGAAGTAACAAAGACAAGGAGTAAAATGGAATCACATTCTGGAAGATGTCTTTGCGGGGACATAACGTATAGTGTTACTGGGGATCCAGTAAGGCAAGGACATTGTCACTGTCTGGACTGTAAAAAAGCAACTGGTGCCAGCTTTGCCACCATCGCTTTTTTCAAGGAAGAGCAATTTAAACTTAATTCGGGTAACCCTCAGGCGTTTCAACATCAGGCCGCTAGTGGAAATACGATGACCAAAGAGTTTTGTCCAAAATGTGGATCAACCGTGTTTGGAAGCAACAGTGGACGTCCCGGCATCAAATCCGTCTACATTGGAAGTCTGGAAGACGCGAACTTTGTCGAACCTGATTTCAATGTCTGGACCTGCAGACAGTTACCGTTTTCGTTGGTGGATGAGTCCCTGAACAATTTCCCGAAAGGATCTCAGTAAAAAGAAGGTAAAGGTCAATCATGGGCTCCGTTTGAAGAAGAACCCGAAAGGATCTAGGATGAAATGGATTTTCCTGACATTAATGATTAGCTTTTCTGGTATCGTCATGGCTATTCCTCCAATGCCTGAATGGATTCAACCGGATCAAGACAAAAAGAAAATTGCTGGACCTGCGACTGTCAGTTCAAGGACATTCATGATCCGTCTGGAAGATCAGAAAACCATCGTTGATGATCAACCCGTAGAATGGGATTATAAACCCAGTTGTGCTTCCTTTTTAAAATGTAAATTTGCCGACGGCAAAGGATATGATTACTGGCCTGAATCCTATGTGAGAAAATCCCATGCAAGGCTCAGTCTGCTGGTCGAAAGGGAAAAACGCATCGGCATACGGGATGATGTGAGAAAATCCTGGCTGTTGAAGAAAAGATGAAACTTGAAGGAACTTCATGAAAAAAAGTTGAAATCCTGAGAGTTTGTTTTCATGGTCGAAAAACGATTGATCTAAAATCCTTTCTAGGAACTAGCTCATCAAATTCTTTGTTTTTTCTAGTACACGGGTCTTTAATTTCCCATCCTCCAATCTGATTTCCACATTATCTCCTTGTTTCACTTCTTCCACGGATCTTAACAGGCTTCCATCTTCTTTTTGGTTGAGACTGAATCCACGATGGAGAACAGCAAGTGGGCTGAGTGATTCGAGCAAGCTGGCATTCGAATGGAATCTTTCACGCCGATGCTGAAACAGATTTTGAATGGAAGCAGGAAGTCTGGTACAGAGTAGGGAAACATTTCTAAGATGTATTCCCAATTGCCGTTGAGGGTTCAGTGATATCAGCCTCTGTCTCATCGAAACAGTGGTGTTTCGTTTTTGACTCATTGTAGTACGAAAGCGTTCTTTGAGAAGACCATGAAGGCTGTCTGCTTTTTGGATATGTTGTTCAATTGCCTGTCTAGGGGAAGCCAAACAACTTCTAAGACTATCGACTCGTTCATGATTGGAATTCGTATATTCTGCAATAATTCTTTTCAAGGAACGGATTTTGATGCCCAGTGCTTCCTGGAGTTCTCCTTTGTCAGGGACTGCCAATTCCATTGCAGCTGAAGGTGTTGGCGCCCTTAAATCCGATACAAAATCTGAGATGGTGAAATCCGTTTCATGACCAACCGCAGAGATTACGGGTATTTCTGATGTATGAATGCTTCTTGCCAATTGTTCATCATTGAAGGCCCATAAATCTTCAAGTGAGCCCCCTCCCCTCCCTAGAATGATGACGTCGATATTGTTTTGTTGTTGAATGTGATTCAAGGCTCTTATGCCCTCGTTCAGTTCCTCTTGAGCATGCTCTCCCTGAACCAATGCTGGAAACAGAATTACTGGTAACCCAGGAAAACGGCGTTTGAGTACGCTCAATAAATCATGGACTGCTGCACCACTTGGCGAGGTGATGAGCCCAATACATCGCGGAAGTACTGGAATCGGTTTTTTATGTGTTTGATCGAAAAGACCCTCGGCCTGAAGTCGTTTTTTAAGTTGTTCAAATGCTAACTGCAACGCTCCTATCCCCTGTGGTTCCATCGCTGAGGCATGGAACTGGTATTCCCCTCGGGGACTGTAGACGCTGAGATGTCCACGGAGCGTGACTTGAAGGCCGTCTTCAGGCTGAAACCGAACTGCGACGGTATTTTGCCGAAACATTAGCCCGCGAATCTGAGACTCTTCGTCTTTTAAGGTGAAATACCAATGGCCAGAAGGAGCACAGTGGAAATTTGATAATTCTCCTTCAACCACAAGGCCTCGAAAACGACTTTCTAAATGTAGTCGGATTTTTCGTGTCAATTGGCTGACGGTAAGAGTGCTTTCCTTTTCTAATTCAGGTGATAGGTGCTTATTTTCATAAAAGACCCCTTCTGTTTTTTCCGGCAACAAATATTTTGAGGTTTCGTCCGGCTCATCGATTTCAAAAGGAATTTTTGGACGGACCATTTTCAAATCTAATATTTTTGGGATGGAAGGGTCTATGAAAAGTTGATACGCAAAGATCTAATCTTTTTTGATCAAGGTGAAGATCAGTGTGGTTGCTTCAATTGTGAAACAAGAGCCTTTCGCATCTCCTTCACAGGTGCATCCTGCCCAGTCCAAAAAATGAAGGATTCACATCCTTGATACAGGAGCATCGCAAGTCCATTGTGGCAAGGAATTCCAAGTTGTTCTGCCTGTTTCAGCAATGGGGTTTTAGGAGGATTGTAGATGATGTCGGCCACGTGGCCGATTTTGACAGCATGATTGAGGTCGTATGCAGTTTCGTCATCGTGCATGCCTGCACTGGTCGTGTTGATGAGGAGGTCGCATTCAAGCCCCATAAGGTTTTCTTTTTCAATATGTTGAATGTTACATCCTGGGAAAATTGGCTTTAGGTCCTTCACTAAATTTTGTGCTCTGACCGTAGTTCGGTTCCAAACTCGAACCGATGAAGCATTTGCTTCTGCAAGACCGGCTAGTAAAGCCCGTGCAGAACCACCAGCACCCAGCATGACGATGTTGAGTCCATTGGGTTCCATCCCGTTTTCTTTGAGAGCGCGCAAAAACCCGGCAGAGTCGGTGCTGGTACCTCTCAGACTTCCGTTATGGTTAACAATGGTGTTGACGGCACCAATTGTTTTTGCAAGAGGTTCTAATCTGTCTAAATGAGGAATGACGGCAGATTTATGTGGAACCGTGACGTTTAGTCCTGCTATACCCAGCCCGCAAACGCCCATTAGAGCATGCTCCAGACGTTCAGGCGGAACATCAAAAGCACCGTAAACGGCATCCAATTTTAATTTAGAGAATGCCGTATTGTGCATGGCTGGAGAAAAGGAATGCGACACAGGATGCCCAATCAAACCATAGATTTTTGTGGTCGCTTTAACGGGGCATTCCATTGAAATTGGAGGGAAAAAACTGCTAAAGAAGTTACTCTAGTTCATTGAAACGGTCATCGATCAATTTTACAATAGCATCAACGGCTTCTTTTTCATCATCTCCGTGAGCCTCGATGATCAGATCCTCTCCTTGGGCAGCACCGAGCATCAAAACTTCCATGATGGTTTTGGCATTAGCGCTTTGGCTGGATTTAATCAAATGAACGTTCGAACTGAAACCGTTCGCCATCCTGACAAGCTGGGCAGCAGCACGTGCATGAAGCCCCAATCGATTGACGATGCGGGTTTCAAACCTTGTCATGACTTAGATGCCGGCTTTTTTCCGGAGTTCTTCTGCATAATCTGTTTTTTCCCAAGTGAAATCATCAAGTTCACGTCCAAAATGGCCATAAGCGGCGGTTTGTCGATAAATGGGACGTAAGAGGTTCAAACGCTGAATGATTCCACCAGGTTTTAGATCGAAGGTATCCATGATCAACTTTGCGATCCGTTCTTCTTCGATACTTGCTGTTCCAAAGGTGTCGACTGATACAGATACGGGTTCTGCCACTCCTATGGCATAGGCTACCTGAACTTCACATCGACGAGCTAGTCCTGCTGCCACGACATTTTTGGCAACATGTCTCGCAGCATAGGCAGCAGATCGGTCTACCTTGGAAGGATCTTTTCCGGAGAATGCTCCTCCTCCATGGCGTCCCATGCCTCCATAAGTGTCGACGATTATTTTACGACCTGTTAATCCGCAGTCACCCTGCGGACCTCCTATTTCAAAAATACCCGTTGGGTTGATGTGGAATTTTGTTGATTCTTTGAGAAATGCACTGGGAATCACAGGTCGAATGACATGTTCGATGATCCTATTTTTGAGTTCTTGCTGATTCTGTGCCTCTTTATGTTGCGTACTGATCACAACAGCAGTTACTTCAACAGGAGTGCCATCTACATATTTGACCGTAACTTGTGATTTTCCATCAGGCCTGAGTTCGGACATCGTTCCATTGTTACGAACTTGAGATAGTTTTTCGGTCAATCGATGTGCCATATTGATGGGCAAAGGCATCAATTCAGGTGTTTCATCACAGGCATATCCAAACATCAACCCCTGGTCGCCTGCACCCTGCTCCTTACTCTTTTCCATGTCATGATCGACTCCCTGTTTGATGTTGGGAGATTGTTTGTCAAGACTGACCATTACGGCACATGTATCGCAGTCGAAACCCATTTTTGAATCCGTATATCCGATTTCCCGGATCGTGTTTCTGACAATTTTTTGAAAATCCACCTGGGCTTGAGTCGTCACTTCTCCGGCCAAGATTGCCATTCCTGTGGTGACCAAAGTTTCGCAGGCCACCCGGCTCTTAGGATCATCTGCAAGCATCGAGTCAAGGACTGAATCTGAAATCTGATCTGCTATTTTGTCTGGATGTCCTTCCGTAACGCTTTCCGAAGTGAACAGCATTTCTGCCATAACCTAATCCTATTCTGTGGTTGATTCTGCTTTACTGCAGAAATATTAGTGCCGTTCAACTTCTCGGAGTTGTTGTGAGAGGCTGTGACGGGATTAAAGTAGTGTCTTGTTATGGATTAAACGAGACATGCGAAGATGGTCGGTTTTCAGATAAAAGTCTAGCCAATTCCACGTATGCAGATGGATTGATTTCAAGCGTTGATTTCCAAAAAGAAGTCAATCATGGTTGACAGGAATGGCTGATTGCAGTCGTACAATCCAGACCTGGAGTTCTGCTACAGCATGTTCTCTTTGAGCTTGAGTGAGAATCGTTCCGACCTCAAGAATACGTCTCATGTTTCTTTGGATTCGTGCTTTTCTTTGTTTTAGTGCTTCTTGATCGTTTGGAACGGACCAGTTTTCATACCAATAAGAAAGCCAGGTGTAAATTTCATCTTGTTGCGGATTGGACTTCAGGAAGAGGATGAAAGCCTGCTGACGTTTTTTTCTCAGTTGATCTCGCACAAAATATTTAACCTGACCGTTCTCATACCAACCGTCATGTATTTTTTTAAGTTGAGAGTTTTGCTCATCACTGAGTTTACCAAACCATTCTTCCATAGAATCCAAAAGTTCTTTATATTGTTCTTCTATTCTCTCTTCCTTGGAACTTGGTCTTGATTCTTCTCTTTCACGATTCATTTCTAAAAGTTCTTCTTCCAGAAAAATCACCTGTCTTGGTTCCAAAGTAGAAAGAAATTTGGTTGAATCATCCATCAAATGGTTGGTGATTCTGAGGAAAAAATCATTGATTTTTTGATTTCCCTCTTCGATTTCTTCTAATGTCAATCCATCTACGCCACGAGATTGTACCTCCCGGAGAAAGCTGATGTAATGTTGAAGCTCTGTGTTACGATGCCACTTAAAATGGTGTTCCAGTTGAGATTGCACCCAATTTTCCTGCTCACTGGACAGGTCGAAGTAGGAATCCAACTGCCACTTTGCATAAGTAGGAGCATAGTCATAAAACATTCCTACGGAACTGCAACCACTGAGGAAGATAGACAAAATGAAGATAATGTATTTTTTCACGGAGTATATTGGGCTTATAAATGATGCATAATGTATTTGGTCATAGAAAAATAATCGTTTTTGGACTGAGTATAAGTTTCTAAAGAGTGTCAGCCTGTGATGCCCAGGTCCAGAAAGCAAATGTATCAGTTTGTAAAGGAATAATACTTAGAAAAACATCGAACTGAAAAAAAACAAAAAAAAAGTAACAGGAACTAAATTTACTAAATTTTGAGGATTGTCAAAAGTGACGAATCTGGTTGAGATGCTTTGCAGCGTCAAGGATCCCGTTGATGCTCATAGGTTCCATATGCATCACTTCACTGATGTAGGGTGCGACAGTGCGGCTCCAGTACTGTTGGGGGGTTGGATTGATCCAGACCATGTAAGGAAAATGTTCATGGAGTTCCTTGAGATTGGTCAAGGAAGGAATGGGAGATTCTTCACGAAATTCGATGGACCCGTAAGGAGAGAGCAATTCATGAGGTCCCATGTAAGCATCTCCCACGAAAAAAACCCTGTATTCTGGAGTGTTTTCTTTGAGACGCCGCAGTAGAATGGGTTTCCCCCTAGCTTCATCTTCATAAACTTGATCGTAAACGGCATTGTGGAAATAGAACGTTTTCAGATCCTGTGGAAAACGTCGTTTCATTTTAGAAAAGAGTTTCTGTACTTTACGTGCATGAACCCACATGGAATTCCCCCCATTATCCAGAATGAGCATGATCTTCGTACGATCCTGTTGCTCCCTTAAAAAAAAGGGGATGACAATCCCTGCATTCTTGCCGCTTTCCTCAACGGTAAGAGGAACATCGAGTTTACGTTCAGGGTGAATGTCTTTAAGGTGCCTTAAAGCTTGAAGGGCGGCATCCATATTGTCATCGGTAATCGGGGAGTCTAGGTCGACAGGATAGTATTCCGGATCACCAAGAACTTTCCTTGCAGTACCAGCATGAGAAGGACCGCCAACCCGAATGCCGTGCAGTCCTGAACCAGAGTGACCGTAGGGGGAGTGTCCATGACTGCCTATCCAGTGCCCCCCTCCACTGTGTGAGGTCTTCTGTTGCTCCATGACCCTTTTCATGCGCTCTTTGAGTTCTTCAAGTGGAATACCCGAATAATCCACCATCTTGTCACTGACATTGGGAGGTACTCCAGGTGGAGGTTCGATTCCACGATCAGTGAGATCCGGATTGTCCTTTGAAAGATGTTCACGAGCGTCTATTTCCTCCTGAATGTTCTTGCTTAAATCTGATTTCAGAGTTTCATTGAGGAACTGGTCGATCAGTTTTTGATAATCCAGTTCTCCACGGAATTTTCCAGTTTCGAGTTTTTGACTTAGCCAGTGTTCAAATGCGGCTGAGTCTCTGACAGCAGCATCGACAGAACGATGATTGTTGGTGTCGATTCCAAGGAAGTGGTCCCAGAAAGCAAGTGTGAAGGGAGCATGATCACGGCGTGATTTACAGACCAGGTATTGTGCCGTGTCAAAAAGGGAACCTAAGTTGTTGACCAGACCGAGTTCCATAACCCGGTAAAGATCCAAGACAACACGAACGTCCGCATGCAGTCCATAGCGTTTTAAAACATGAGGAAATCCTGTCAGCATCACGTTCCAATATTAATAAACTGAGGCCTGCTTCAGTAGCCCGTAACGCCTTAGGATGTTATTCAATCGCTCTTGAAGTAGCCTATAATGACCATCAGCGCGAACCAGAGCATGACAGGCCTTTTGAGAGGCTTCCAGTAACTGGCGCATTCTGCCTAAATCGATTTCGAGCAGGATCCGATGGGTTTGTGCGAATAGCGTCATCTGTACAAATTCAGAAAGCACGGGAATGTCCTGGGGCTGAGGATTTCGTACGGAGGCTCTTTTTAATGCTTTTCGGTAGGTGTCCAGTATCTGGCTGAAACTTGGCCGGAGTCCTGTTCGGCTGGAAACATCTCCGCTTCTCATCTTGAGGATAGAAAGTTTGAGTGCTTCCATACGGATACGCCCTTCCATCATAAATGCCTGAGGCATTTTATCTTCAATTTCCTGCATTCTTTGCGTGATCCTCAAACTAATGGCATGGAGTGGATAGATCTCTTTCATGACATCCAATACCGCTACGACTTTTCTTGAAAGCATGGCTTTTTTATCAGGAATCACCCGTCCGGAAAGGATGTTTCCTAAAAATTTTCGCTGTTCTGCAACTTCAGGAATATGCTCATTTAATTCACATAAGTCGACAGGGATGGTGATTCGTGAGCGCATCAGTTTGATGAGATCCTTACTATGGTCAAGTAGGTAATGTGCATATTTAATTTCACTGATCAGTTGGCTGTCTTCACTTTCTTCACCTTCCTGAACACTTTTCAGAAGATCATGCATGGAGATTCGGTTGACATTCAATCCGCCAAGTTGCTTGGAACGAACGGTAAGCATCTTTTTTTTGCTGAATTGAATTACTTTTTTCAGATAAAGCCTAAAGACCTGTCCACAAAGCTGAAGATGGTAAGGAGTGATGTGCCCAATATAGATGGGCAAACAAGACTGAAGCAGTAGGTTGCGATAGTCCTTCATGTTCAGTGCAGGCTTAGAATTCAGTATCAGTCTGACCAGTTCAACCCTTTTGGGCAGGGAGGCAGGGTTGGAACGCAGATCACTGCTAAGTTGATTCGATTCACGAGTTCCTAGTTTTTTGGACAGGGAACTTCCATCTACATGTTCCTGAAAGAGTGGATCCTCATCCTCCTCCTGAAATATCAAATCCTTCAAACGGTCAACCACGGACAATTCATGTTGTTTGCGGATTTCTTCGGTGATCATGATCAGTTCCTGCTGAATCTGACCAAATTGCAGATGATCTAAAAAAGGTTTGATTTTTTTTCTGGAAGACTTGGCAGTGTCTTGGGATTGTGGGTTGGATTCAGTCATTGCACAAATTTTTCCACAATTAGCAATGATTCAAAAGAGAGGCGTAGTGGAAAATACAAATGGTATCGTGAATACAGTTGTCACGGAATTATTGATAATTCTGAATACGTAAATTGACTTTGTACGAAGAATATTCATTCAAGGGATCTGGTAATTTCTTTAATTCAATCTCTTCCACGCCTAACATGGCGGTTTCATCAAAGTCCTTGGATCCACTGCTTTGAACTACCATCTGATTTACCAGATTTCCATCTTCATCGATTTCAAGTTGAATGACCACATGCATACCGATTCGGAAGACTTGAAGTGAGTATGTGATATCCAACAATTGTGATGCAAGAAAGGCATTGTACTCATCACGTGCAATTTCATAGGGATTTCGAGGTTCAGGCAGTGCCACTTCCACGGGTTCAGGTTGTGTTTTCTTTTCAGGCTTTTCAAGCAGTTCCGCTTTTTTTACTTGAACGTCAGGAGTTTGTTGTAATTTAGGAGTTTCAGATTGTTTGGTTTTTTCGGTTATTGCAGGAGTCGGGAAAGACGGACCTTCTGCAGTTGGAGCAGGAGAGGTAAGTGGATCCTGTTGTTTTTGGTCTGTTTCGATTATAGCCTCGGTTTCCAGTTGTTCTGCATCCTGATCAACAAATTTAGGTGCTTCTTGTGTTGTAGGTGGAAACAGGTTTAGCATGGCCATTGTCGTTTGATCCAAGGCTTGTCTCATCTCTATGATACTGCATGTTTTACAGGATGCAGTTTTCAGGTGTCGTATGATTTCAGGAAAACGCAGGTCAGAATACTTGAGGCTGAAGTGAGTTTCGGAGCCTGTTTGACGGATACTGAATTGGAAAAAATGCCTCGTTTGATAACGCTTTTCTAATTCATCAAGGAAGTCAAGAATGGTATTGACGCATTTGCTGCTTCTGCAATTTTCGATATCAATGCTTTGAAAACCACGTTCCCGGATTGAATCGACAACCACATGTGAAACCAGCATGAAACGTTTGAGTAGGTTTTCTCGAAGACTGTCAAATAAAATTTGCTGCGAAGCTTCATCCAGTGTTCCGTTCATGATCAAAGGTCCCATGACAGCCATTAACCGGTTTTCGTTTGAAAATACCTTTTTTGTTTCAATGAGAAACAAGAATACAATCAGGACAAGGATCAGGCTGGTTGGAAGAAAAATTCTTGTATTTTTTGACCAGTGAGGCATGATTTCACTTATTTCATTAATCTGACTTAGAATTTTCTGTATTAATTCTTAAACCAAGGGTAATCCATGACAGAAATCTCCTGGTATCTCATTTTGATTATATTCGGGTTGGTCTTTGCCGTTCCATTTTTCCTGGCCTATGCTGCTTACCTCTTCAAAGGCTCTGATACTTGATTCATTGACAAGATCAGGCCGGTTCTTCTTTTGAATTTTCTTGATTTTCCGAATTTTGAAGAGCTTCAAAACGTTGCTTCTTCCATAACATGATACCTGCTGAAAGAGATATCAAAGCATTGGCGAGTGCCATCCAGTAGGGATTAGCAAGTTTATAGATGCTGGCAAGGGGTAGTAGTGCAAAGACAAAAAAAGACATGTTCCAGGCTACAACACATAAAATAATCAGCAACTTTCGACGCTCAATGTCACGTTGAAGGTCTTCCTCAGTCCATTGCTCCTGAGGATTCTCTACTTCGGTTTCACTTCCACTTCCACTGTTCTCCATCCATTGCTCCATTAAGATAAACTACACTTTACGTTTGAAGTCCCACTGAATCAAGGTCTGAATCGCTGATCCAAAATAAGCCGATTGAGTCCTCAAAAGAATCCAGCCTATAAACCTTTGATCCAAAGATGAATATGAATCAAGCATTGAATCTGGATAGTCGAATTAAGCTCAGCGACGGCTCACAAATGCCACTATTTGGATTGGGAGTTTGGGCGGCAAAACCGGGCCAGGAAACCTATGATGCGGTTCTTCATGCGTTGAACATTGGATACCGTCATATCGATACAGCACAGATGTACCGTAATGAGAAAGATGTTGGAGAAGCCCTGAAAGATTCGAAAATAAACCGTGAAGAAGTGTTTTTGACATCAAAACTCTGGGAGACTGACCATGGTTATGATGCAGCGCTTAAAGCATTCGAGATCAGTCTCAAGAAGATGAACTTGGATTATCTGGATCTCTACCTCATCCACTGGCCTGCATCAGAAAAACGTGTTGAAACCTGGAAGGCACTTGAGCAAATTAAAGAGGAAGGACTATGCAGATCAATCGGGGTCAGTAATTTCGCTCCTCATCATTTACGTGAAATTCTTGAATTTGGTGATGAAAAACCGGTAGTGAATCAAATTGAAATGAGTCCCTTTCTTCGCCAGCAACCGATTGTTTCTTTTTGCAGACAGGAAAAAATACATCTGACTGGATATTGTCCTCTTGCAAGAGGAAAACGATTTGATGATCCTGATTTAATCAGAATTGCTGAAGGAACAAGTAAAACTCCGGCACAGGTTATGATCCGTTGGGCTTTAGAATGGGGACAAACAGTCATACCAAAATCTGCACGTCCAAAAAGGATAGAAGAGAATGCAGACGTGTTTGATTTTTTGTTGAATGATGAACAGATGAAAATTCTTAACCGTCTGGATCAAGGATTGAGGTTTTGTCCGAATCCCATGGAAATAGCTTGAAGAAATCCTGTTGTTCAAGGCAATGTTCAGTGAAAAATCGTAATTTCACGGAAATTCCATGAGTAAAGTAATCCTGAAATCCCTCCAGAAAATGGAAACCAGTCGTTTAAAAACACTGCTTAACGAATCCCTGGAAATGTTCGAATTAAGCCAGAATTCACGTGATCCAGGTGACATGAGTTATCTTAAAGAATGGATTCAGGTCGCAGAAGCAGAACTTCAAAAAAGAGAGTAGTGATTGCAAACTTGAGTTACATACCCACCCAATAATCGTTTGTGACTTTGTAACTCCTCCGATTGTAAGATCAAGGAGTTAAAACCCTTAAAAATATTTAATAGCTAATCTAGAAAAATTTCGATGAAACTCTGGTCTACCAGGATTTCCGGTCGAAACCGATTCTTAAAATCACTGCTGCTTAACATGAGTGTGGTGATCCTGGTCATCTGGGGTGTTGGGATCTGGCATTCCCGAAATCTTTTGCCCACAGGAAGTGACGATCGTGCACCAGATTTTGAACTGAATGGGATTGATGGGAGATCCTATGGACTTCATCGTTCTGAAGGTACGGTTTTTCTCTATTTCTTTGCTCCATGGTGTTCTGTTTGTAAAATAAGCATTTCCAATTTAAACGACCTGCCTTCTGAGACGGATCAGAAACAGGTTCATGTCTACGCGGTGGCCTTGGATTGGAAAAGCATTGCTGAGGTTGAACATTTCATCAGTAAACAAGATCTAGAGGTTCCTGTTTTGATGGGAACACGAGACACAGCAAAAGATTTTCGGATTCAGGCTTTTCCTACGTATTATGTTCTAGATGACACAAAAAGAATCATGCACCGAAATGTTGGTTACAGTACCAGCCTGGGCATCCGCTGGAATTTTGCAAAGGCCAGGGCGGGTGGTTTTGGCTTCCAATTTTTGCAATTTTTGTTTGAATGAATTTCGATTTTAGAGGCTCCTCTAAAATCCGGATCATAAGGTAATCCCTGTCACACAAATATTTTATGACAACAGAAAGCACATCTGTTTTAGGTACATTTTTGGAGCTCAAAGAGCAACTGAAACAGAACATATTGGGACAACAATTGTTGGTAGACCGTTTGCTTTTAGCCCTGCTTGCAGATGGACATATGCTGGTAGAGGGGGCACCTGGGTTGGCAAAAACAAGGGCAGTGAAAATGCTTGGAGAAGCCATAGAAGGAAATTTCCATAGAATCCAGTTCACTCCGGATTTGCTCCCTTCTGATGTAACAGGAACTGAAATATACCGCCCTCAGGAAGCGACTTTTGTTTTTCAGAGGGGGCCGGTTTTTCACAATCTGGTGCTTGCGGATGAAATCAACAGGGCACCGGCAAAGGTCCAATCGGCCTTGTTGGAGGCCATGGGAGAACGGCAGGTAACGGTAGGTCGGGAGACCTATCAACTTCCTGAACTATTTTTGGTGATGGCAACCCAGAATCCAATTGAACAGGAAGGTACATATCCTCTTCCAGAAGCTCAATTGGACCGGTTTTTAATGCAGGTTAACATCGATTATCCTGCTGTCGAGGATGAACTGAAAATTGTCCAATTGGTACGTGAAGAAAACAAAAAAATGCTTCAGGGACATCATCAAGAAAATAATCCCAACTCTGCTTCCTCAAGTGACCAGGATAGACAAATATATCTGATCAACCAGCAGCAGGTAATGCAGGGCCGCAGTGAAGTGCTGGATCTGTACATGTCCCCTGAAGTTGAACGTTACCTTGTAGAACTCGTCCAGGCAACTCGATACCCAGAACGTTATAATCAGGAACTTTCAGAGTGGATTGAATGGGGTGGAAGCCCCAGGGCTAGTTTGGCTCTGGATCGATGTTCAAAGGCTCACGCTTGGCTTCAGGATCGTGATTTTGTCACTCCTGAAGATCTTCAGCAAATCGCACCGGATGTGTTACGACACAGGATTTTACTGACTTATGGAGCAGAATCGAAAGGTTTGAATACCGATGAGGTACTTCAACGCATTCTGGAACTGGTTCCGGTTCCCTGATATTTAATTTGAATTGCTTCATTTACATTACACATCATGAAAGGGTTTCCCCACCAATCTGTTTCAGATAAATCTTCCAAACATCATGTTTCACAAGTGCAGCATCCTGGAATTTTTGTCGATATAGAAGAACTCTCACGACTTTCTTTATTGGCACAACGAAATATAAAGAAGAAAAAGATTCAGACTATAAATCGTCTTGGGGGACAATACCATTCTTCTCATAAAGGCCGTGGATTGGAATATGCGGAAACAAGAACTTATGAACCAGGTGACGATGTACGTCACATCGACTGGAGAGTTACAGCCCGGACTGAGCGACCTCACACGAAACTCTTTCGTGAGGAGCGTGAACGTCCACTGATGTTATTGGTAGACTGCAGTAGGTCCATGTATTTCGGAACACGTCAGCGGTTGAAATCAGTACAGGCTATGCATGGAGCGGCAATTTTAGGCTGGGAAGCCCTTTTCCAGGGTGACCGTGTCGGTTCGATGTGCCTAGGAGACAATGGAATTCTGGTATTCAAACCTAAAGGTACGCGAAAACATTTTTTACAGCAATTGTATCAATTGGCAGATTATCACAATCAACAATTGAACCCCCTTATGGAGGGAAAATGGTGCTTCCAACAAGAAAGCATCTTCCATGAAGGTCTTGCCAGATTGGTGAAGTCGGTATCCCCTGGAAGTATGATCAGGGTCATTAGCGACGGTTCAGGTTTGGATGAAAAATCCAGGATGCATTTAAACCGATTATGTCTTCACAACGAGGTTCATTTCACTTTGATCCATGATCCTCTTGAATTGAACCTTCCACATGCCGGTCGTTTTAGAGTCAGAGATGGTGATCATGAGGCATGGTTGGAAGGGGGAACTTCTAAACAACGTGAAAACTATCAAAAACAATCACAAGAGTACATGCAGGGATTGGAGTTGTTTTTGAGGAATCTCAAGGTCTCCTTTGAGAGACTTTCTACAGCGGATAACCTTGCGGATTGGGCTACGCATTGAACATAAAAAAATCTATCAGGAAAAAATTAAGTTGAATCAAGATCCCCTTTCAACACTTAGGGATGTGCATATACCCCCTGCAGTTTCATGGTGGCCAGTTGCTCCAGGTTGGTGGTTTTTAATGCTATTAGTCCTAGGTTTAATGGGGTTGTTCATTTGGTACTTGATCGAGTCTCGGAACAAAAGAATTGTAGTGAAGCAAATTAAGCTCGAACTGGAGAAAATAGAATACCGTTTTTTAGGGAGTGGTAACGCAGTAGAAGCTTATCGTGACTTGTCGATTCTCATTCGCAGGATGGTATTGACGCTTTCCAGAGACCCTCGTGTAGGAGGCCTCAAGGGAGACATATGGATCGGTTTTTTGAACCATCTGGCAGGATCCAGTTCAAAAGCTCTGGAGATGCTGGTCGTCAATCCCTACAAAAGAAATACTGAAGAAGATCCACTGTTATTGATGGATGATATGAGGAAATGGATTAAAACTCTTCCTAATCGTGAGAAAAACATACAAACACGTATCAATGACTGGTTCAAAGAATTTCCACCCCTGGTATCCAATTCGTGCTTCTTCTAAAAAAACATAATTTTGGATTTTGACGCTTTACAGTTCGAGTGGCCATGGGTGTTTTGGTCGTTGCCTTTACCTTTGTTGGTGAGGTTCATGCCTCCTCTTGAGAACCAAAGCTCTGCACTGCGAATACCTTTTATGGAGCGTTTGCCATCTACAGATGGAATCATTGCTGAACAACGGTGGATTTGGAATTCAACGATTCTATTGGCATGGATTATGTGGATACTTCTAGTCACCTCTGCATCCAGGCCGCAATGGGTTGGAGAGCCAATCGAGCTTCCAATCAGTGGAAGAAGTGTGATGCTTGCTGTTGATTTGTCAGGGAGTATGGAGGAAAGAGACCTGGAATTAGGCGGGCAACCTGTGACCCGTCTGCAAGTGGTGAAATCTGTACTACAACCATTTATTCAAAGAAGGCAAGGGGACCGTTTGGGATTGATCCTCTTCGGTAATCAGGCCTATCTGCAGACACCTTTGACATTTGATAGAAAAACGTTGAGTCAGATGCTGGTTGAGGCGGAATTGGGTTTAGCAGGTGAAAAGACTGCAATCGGAGATGCTATAGGTCTTGCGGTCAAAAGGATGTTAGAACTCTCCGATAATGAAAAGGTGCTTGTCCTACTTACAGATGGCAGGAATACAGCCGGCAACATTGCTCCACGCAAAGCGGGTGATTTGGCAGCCAAAGCTGGAATGAAAATCCATACGATCGGAGTGGGCGCAGATGAAATGTGGATCCGTTCTTTATTTGGAAAACGAAAGGTCAATCCATCATCAGAACTGGATGAAAAAATGCTCATCGATCTCTCAAAAATTACAGGCGGTCAGTATTTTAGAGCAAGGAGTACAGAAGAATTAGAAAAAGTATATCGTTTGATTGACAAGTTGGAACCAGTTGAACAGGATCGAGAATCGTATCGTCCGTTAAGAGCGCTGTTCCCCTGGACATTGGGCCTTTCCTTGTTTCTTGGGTGTGTATGGGGATTTGGTGTCATGATACGCAGATTTGGAATCAGAAAAGCATTTTTGAGTATGATCCGTTTTCAATATAAAAAGGTGGTAGCCTGAAATGCCGAATCTCGATGCATTCCATTTTCTACGTCCCGGCTGGTTGTTTTTGATCATTCCTGGATGTTGGCTGGTTTTCAAACTCCATCATAGTTTGAGAAGAAAAACCGAATGGAGCAGCGTTGTGGAGTCTCATCTGCTTGAACTGCTCTTGGTAGGAGGCCGTGGAATTCGGAAAAACGGAACTCCTTGGCTTCTCAATTCGATTCTTGTACTGATTCTATTGGCGCTGGCAGGACCTGTCTTAGAACAAAGATTGGTCCCCGTTCTAAAGAAAAATTTAGCACGAGTGCTTGTACTAGATGTGTCGCATTCCATGCTGGCGGAAGATCTTCGCCCGAATCGAATCGAGCGTGCAAAGTTTAAACTGAGGGATTTGTTGAACCTCATTCAAGAAGGTGAAACTGCTTTGGTGGCCTATGCCGGTGATGCTCATGTCATCAGTCCGCTGACTTCCGATACACAAACCATTATTACCCTGCTTCCGGGACTGGAACCAAACATTATGCCTCATCAAGGTTCAAGACCGGATCGTGCCATGAAACTAGCGGTGAGCCTGTTGGATGATCATTCTGCCAAACCTGGAGAAGTGATATGGATCACAGATGGAATCTCAGCGAACATGATCCAACCGGTGACACAAATTCTAGGGTTTCATCGTCTTTCTGTGATTGGAGTTGGGACTGTAAAAGGGGCCCCGATACCTGGGAAAAACAATGGATTTATGAAAAATTCCAACGGTGGCATTGTTATGTCTCGTCTGAGTTCATCTACTCTACAAATGCTTGCATTGGAAAAAGGGGGAATTTATCAAATCCTTTCAAGTGATGATCAGGACCTTGAAATGCTTCTAAATCAGTCTCCATTGGAAAGTGAATATATTGAAGATGGGACTGATAAAAAGGGAGATGTCTGGCGTGAAGAAGGCCCGTGGTTGCTGCTGATACTTCTACCAATGGCAGCAATGGTCTTCAGAAAAGGAATACTGTTTAGTGTGCTCGTGATATGTCTCCAGTTTTACATGAGTTTGATGCCTGAGGTGGTACTTGGATTCGAATGGAAGGACTTATGGAAGAATAAAAATCAACAAGCCGAAGACCTTTTTTCCCAAGGGCAGCATATGCAGGCGTCCACTGTTTTTGAAAACCAGGAATGGAAAGGACTTTCCTTCTATCGTTCAGGCGAGCATGAAAAAGCTTTGGAAGCCTGGAAAGGTGATGACAGTTCCCGATCGTTGTTTAATCAGGGCAATTCCCTAGCAAAATTAGGGAACTACAAAAAGGCCATTGATTACTATGATAAAGTCCTTCAGGGGGAGCCTGATCATTCAGATGCAAGATTCAATCGGGAGTTGATTAAAAAACTACTGGAAGATCAAGAAAAACAAAATCAGTCTTCTTCCAATCAGAAGTCTTCAGGAGAAAATCAGGAAAAAAACAATCAAGACGAGTCGAACAAACCATCTTCAGAATCTGATCCAAGTAAAAAGAATCAGGGATTAAACGAATCTCAACAAAATCTTAATCAACAAGACTTGAATGATTCTGAAATGGAAAGAAATTCTGAAACTGAAGAATCATCAAGTTTGAAAGATTCTGAATCACTTCAGGAAAAAAAGGATGAAGAAGAAAATCTAAATCAAACCTCTTTAGCTGAAGAAAAAAAAGAGGGATTGAATGAAAAAACCGAAAAATCATCATACATCAAACCGCGTTCATCCCCTAAAATGACCGAAGAAAATAGTCAGCAACAGGAATTAAGACAGTGGTTGAAAAAAGTCCCTGATGATCCTGCAAGATTATTGAGAAACAAAATGTTTCGTGCATATCAGAGAAATTTAAAAAATCTGAATACGGAAATAGAATCATGGTAAGCCGTTTTCTATTGATCTCAATCATCCTGTTGCTGTCCTATAATTTTTTACAGGCAAGCCCAAAAGCGTGGGTAGGAAAAAATCCAGTCTCAATGGGAGAATCATTCAGATTTATTATTGAAGTGGAAAATGAGAAGGATCCACGTGAACCGGATCTTACAGTTTTAAAGGACTTAAAAGTTTTGAATCGAAGTGTCCAGAATCAAACCTCCATTGTTGGAACGAAATTAAGCAGAAAAGTTATTTGGACATATGAACTTGTGTCAATGCGTTCAGGGAAAATAAAAATACCAGAATTGCATGCTGGAAAAGGCTTCACAGAATCTATCATGCTGGATGTCCTTGCGGTGAATCAAAAAAATAGTCCTCAGGAATTTCTTGTTTTTGAAGCTGATTTAGATCTCGAAGAGGTCTATCCCCAACAACAGGTCCTTTTAACGTTAAAGATCATTCGAAAAGGGGTTCAGCTTGAAAATGAGTCGATCACTCCCCTTGATATAAAAAATACAAGGGTAAGAAAGGTATACCAGAATTCATACAGGAATATCGTTAAAGGGCAACAACAGGTCGTTACAGAAATACGTTTTTCTCTTTTTGCCGAAAACCCAGGGATTTTGACCCTACCTTCAATACAGTATCAGGGAGTCGTCACCAGTCGAAGAGGCCAGAGTCGAAGTTTATTTCAGAATAGTACAGGCAGTCGTATTTTCAGAAAGAGTCCGGAGAGGACCATTACGGTGAAGCCCATTCCAGAAGATTACCAAGAATGGTGGCTGCCTACTTCTGGACTGGAGTTGCAAGAAAAATGGGAACCTAATCCACCACAGTTTCGGGTTGGAGAGCCAGTAACAAGGACCATCATCGTTCATGCAAAGGGAGTCGAAGCGGAACAACTTCCAGAATGGTTGAATCCTGATCTGGATGATATGAAAATATACTCGGAATCTCCTGTGCTTGAAACAAAGGAGACTGCTACAGGGCTGAATGCACTGGGAAAAACGAATCAGGCTTTGATCCCGTCTAAAGCTGGAAACTTTATGATACCAGGAGTTCGAATTCAGTGGTGGGACGTGAACAATAAAACGATTCAAATTTCGAAGATTCCGGAACGTCAGGTCACGGTTCTTCCGCTCTGGGATAGTGATAACCCAGCAAAGTTGGTGCAAATTGATGAGGTTTCTGAAATGCCATTGTCTGTAATAAATATTGATGAGCCTGGCTTTAAGGATCTTTTTTGGAAATATGGGACTTTCGTATTTTTGGGACTCTGGTTGCTGACCATGGGATTATGGTTTGCTAGAGCACTATTTGCAAAAGAGTCATCAGCGCTGAAGAAAGAAGAACATGAGCGGGCTGGAACTAAAAACTTAAGACAATGTGTCTTAAAAGTTGAAAATTCAATCATTAAGAAAGACCCTGCCCTTATTCGTAAATCCATATTGGAATGGGCTGAAATGAGGTGGCCTGAAGATCCACCAAGGAGACTGGTTGACATTGGGGAGAAGGAAATAAAACTTAAGGAATCCTTGTTACTAATGGAACGTCATCGTTATGGAGAAGTAGGGGTTGAGTGGAATTCAGAGATGCTAGCTTCCCAATTTCAAAAAGTCAGCCAAATGCATCCTGAGGAAGGCTCACAAAAAAATCCCAAAATCAAGGAACTTTATCCTGAATCATTGAAAGAGAATCAATGGAATTAATCAATCAGTTTGCTGGCATGTTAGAAGGTTTACCTGTACCTAAGGATTGGTTGTCCCCCTTTGTCAGGTTGTTCCTGGTCATGTTATTGCTGATTTTTGCTGGAATCATCCACCGCTTGGCAAAAGGAATTGCACTGAGGCAAATCAAAAGGTTCTCAGAATTCACGAAATACCAGATTGACAACATTCTTTTTGAACACAAAGTATTTCACCGATTCGCGGATTTTCTTCCAATCTTGGTCGTTTACATAATACTTCCCGAAATTTTAAAAAAATCCCCGCTTTGGCATCTTGCAGAAGCTTTGGTTTCCATCTTACTCATCATCAATATTTCCTTGATCATCAATGCGTTTTTTAATGCTCTACAAGGTATTTATCTTTCTTTCCAGTTTTCAAGAGATATTTCCATCAGACCTTTCATACAAGTACTTAAAATTGGATTATTTTTTATATCAGGAATACTGGTCCTTTCTCTCCTACTTGATAAATCCCCATTATATTTTCTGAGTGGTTTGGGAGCCATAACGGCAATACTACTTTTGATATTTAAAGATGTACTACTTGGTTTAGTCGCTGGGATTCAGTTGATTGCAAATCGGATGGTAGCTCCTGGAGATTGGATCGAAGTCCCTCAATATGGTGCAGATGGAGATGTGACCGACATCACTTTAACCACGGTTAAAGTTCAAAATTGGGATAAAACAATTACTACGATACCCACATATGCTTTGATTAGTGAATCTTTCAAAAACTGGCGTAGTATGACTCAATCAGGTGGTAGACGGATCAAAAGAGCATTATTGTTGGATCAAAACACAATAAGGTTTTGTGATAAGAAATTGTTAGATCGTTTTTCGAAAATGCAATTGTTGCAACAATTCATAAAAGAGAGGAAAAAACAAATAGAGGACTATAATAAAGACAACCAAATTGATGAGATGGATTTGGTGAGTGGCAGAAAAATGACCAATATTGGAGTCTTTCGAGTTTATGTTGAAAATTATCTTAAAATTCATCCCATGATTAGTAAGAGCATGACTTTTTTAGTCAGACAACTGCCGCCAAGCGAAAAAGGCATCCCCCTTGAAATTTATGTTTTTTGTAAAGATACCGACTGGGGGCGTTATGAATCAATCCAGGCTGATCTTTTTGATCATATCCTTGCTGTCGTGTCCGAATTTGACTTAAGATTATTCCAAAATCCAACGGGTGCTGATTTCAGTAAAATAAAATAATATAATAATATTACGTAAATATATTCAATATTTTAAATAGACTGGATCTTTAAATACAATTTTATAAATCGATGTTTATGATAAACTTATTATGTAAATTAAAATGAGTTATATAAAAGAAATTGAGATAAACGAAGCAAAAGGTTTTTTAAGAAAATTATATAATGACGCCATTCAACGAGCTGGACGGATATGGAATATAGTTAAAATTATGAGCATTCATCCTGAAACAATGAAGTCATCCATGGAAATGTATCAACGACTTATGTTTTCACCTTCTCCACTAAACCGGTCGGAACGAGAAATGCTTGCTGTGGTGGTGTCTTCAAAAAATGGATGTGTTTATTGAATCAGGGCTCATGCCCACGACCTTCGTGCAGAGGTTGAAAATGATTTTAAGCATTACAAAGAAGAGGAATATGATCAATTGGTGCACCATATTGCAAATAATTGGGTTAATGCCGAATTATCTGAAAAACATCGTGCACTTTGCGGATTTGCTGAAAAAATTACCAGCACACCACATAAAATGAATCCAAGCGATCTCATTCCATTAAAAAAACATGGTTTAAGCGACCTTGCGATACATGATGCAGTTCAAATTATAGGTTATTTTAATTATATCAACCGTGTTGCAGACGCACTTGGAGTAATGCCCGAATCATTTACACATTCATGGGAATTATCTGTTCCTTATGAATCTTCCTTGAAACAACATTCAAATGATAAATAATTACTATGGCAACTTATGATGGTAAAAAAGCACTGATTGTTGATGATTTTCCAACCGCAAGACGGCTTATTAAAGAGACACTCCAGGAAATAGGATTCGAATGTCTTGAGGCTGCTGATGTCGACCAGGCTTTAAAACTGTTTAATGAAGAAGAGGTCGATTTTGTGATTGCAGATACTTTTATGCCAGAAAAGAATGGTTTTGATTTGCTACGTACACTAAGAGAAAATCCTGAAAATGAGGAACTCGATATTGTCCTGACCATGATGGAAGATCACGAAGAACTCGTCAGCAAAGGAGAAGAGTTGGGAATGACAGGGCATATTTTAAAACCATTTGATGTTTTTTCACTTTCAAAATATTTAGATCAAATGCATAAAAAAGAGGAATAAGGATGTCCCTCTCAGAAGACACCGTAGATAAAAAAATAATTCAATGTAGAAAATGTGTATATTATCAAATAACTTGGGATGCCATTAATCCATATGGCTGTTCAAAGTTTGGATTTAAAACGACGTTGCACCCTGCAGATTATATTTTGAAAGTATCGGGTCAGCATTGTCAAAGTTTTTTGCAAAAAAAACAAAAATTCAGAATTTAATCTTAATTCTTCTTAGATTCCACGCATTAAAGATGTGGAATCATAAACATGCTAATACTTCCAAAGAAACATATTTGCTCAATACAGAGCGTTTTAAGAACCTAGATTTTTTAAAAAGTTATATTTTTTTAGGTTCTTTGATTTAAAACAATGAAAACTATTCCTGAACGGATGTCAGATGGCTTGTTCTCCTGATTCTCCTGTGCGAATTCGAACAGCACTATCAAGATTAAGAACAAATATTTTACCATCACCAATGCGACCGGTGTGAGCAGATTGCTGAATGGCTTCGACTGCATTATTTAAATCAGTATCTGAGACGACAATTTCAATTTTTACTTTCGGAAGAAAGTCAACGATATATTCTGCACCTCGATACAATTCCGTATGCCCCTTTTGACGCCCGAATCCCTTGACTTCACTTACAGTCAAACCTTGAATTCCCGCTTCTCCGAGGCTTTCTTTGACTTCCTCAAGTTTGAAAGGTTTTATGATGGCTTCTATTTTTTTCATGAAAAGATTGGGTGATGGAAGAAAAATTTATATATCATACTATCAAAACGTTTTCCGATTATTTACAAGCTGAAAAAATATTTAGTGAATCCACAACGGTGTTATATACAACAATTTTAGAACGATTCTTTAAATATTGTTGTGAGCATCAATTCGAACTATTTCTTCCTGATAATTGGCATTGGAATGATATACGGGTTAGAGATCTGGAGGCGTTTTTAATTTCAAATAAGGATGTCAAAAGTAAGAATCATGATACATGCGTTACCTATTTAAGTGGAATAAGAAGCTTCTATAAGTATTTACAGGAAAAGGGAATTGTTGAAATGAACCCATATCAACATTTTGTGCTTTCACGTCATCATCATGAAATGATATTAATCGAAGACCCTGAGGGAGCCATCAGAGAACATTTCAATAAAATCAAAACTGATGAATTTCTTGGAGCAAGAAACAGACTCTTATTAGAATTGGTTTTTGGTCATGGATTAACAGCTAAACAAATTGCTTCTATGAGCAATATCCAAATCAACCAAAATTATAACATTTTGATTGATTTTCAAGACAATCAAAATATTGAATATCCAGCAAGCAGAGAGTTTTGTGAATTATTGAACAATTACCTTAAATTCTTAGAAGCATTGATGGATAAAAATGAATTTTTGAACTTCTGGATTGATGACCGGGGAAATCCCATGAAACCAATGACCATCAGCCGTCAGGTGAACAAAACACTTAAAATAATAGGATTAGGAGAAATGAATTTCAGATTAATTCGTGAATGGTCCTCGCAAAAATTTGCAGAAGCAGGTGCAGATATAAGATCAATACAAAACATGCGTAAAGTTAAAGGGATCAGAAGGTTGAAAAGCCTCTACAAAAATGATTTTTTGGATTTACAGAGACGCTTCAATGGAAATCACTGCAGAAATAAATGATATCTAACTCAAATATATAGGGTTCAACAAAAATCAGTGGGAAAATAACGTAGTCTGCCATCCACGGTCCAAGTCACCATAGCCATGAATCAATAGGTCAACCATACCAGGCAGCATACTCTGTGCTATTTGGTTCAATTCAAAAACAGTTTTCCTTCCTTGCAGTTGAACGCGTTTTTCAATCATATCTTGTAAATGATCATGAATTTCCAAAAGTCTTAATACGTCATTCGCCGCATATTTTAGTTGTTTTGGTGATAAATCCAAGTCGGCCCAATTAGTTTGTTGTTGTTCTTTTTCCATTTCAACTCCAAGTAACTCTGCATGTAAATCCTTTAAGCCGTGAGATTGTGTATAGGTCCGAATGAGTTTGCTCATTACCTTGGTACAACAAAATGGAGATACAACTATATTGAGTGAAGTTTTGAAGAATGCAACATCCGTCAAAGCAAAATGGAATATTTTCTTAACGTTTTTATTTTCCATTAATGATTTGAGTCTCATGCAATCAAGATCAGGCCCTGGACGAACCAAACAGACTTCCTCATCTTTATCACATAGTTGAACAAGGCATATTTGATCTCTATTCATGGTCAAACCATGCAGTTCAGTATCAACTGCAATTTTGTCTAACTGAACATATTTTTCAAATAATGGTTCAGGAATGTCAGAAAAAACTTCAAATTGGTTCATCACATCCTTTATGTGCTAAAAGTTATATTATCGAACATATAAATTATTAACTAAGTTAAAGATTAAATTTAATTTAGTTTATTTACATAATATGTTTATGATTGTTAAATGTGTTGAGATTCTTTTTATTTACATAATATTATTATGTTTAAACTGCTAAATTTTCAATAATAGTAGCCTTCAACTTACGAAAAATCTCAGGGGACGTTTTAAATTTTTTGTCCCTTCCTCCTCCACCAAGAATGATCCAATCAAGATCCATGATTCTCTCATCAACATAAATGGGTAAATCATCAGGAAGCGAAAACACCGTTACCCCACCGACTTCCATTCCAGTAAGTTGTTTCATTTCATCTGCTGAAGCAAAAGAGGCTTTTGAAACTCCCATTACTTTTTTAACTCGCTTATTTACATCTAATTTTGTGGTTGCTATTACAACACATGCACAAAATTGTTTCGGTTCTTTTTTTGATGCAACAATAATGGTGTTACAGGATTTTTCCATTGGATATGAATATTTTTCACAAAACAGTTTTGTATCAGCAAATTCAGGATTGATATTGATACATTCAAATTCTGTATTAAGCAGATTTATTTTCTCAAGAACCTTCAATTTAGTATCCATAATTTTTAATCTCTCTAATACATTTTTGAGTAGATTGATTTCTAAATGTTCTCTCAAATATTATTTTTAGCGAATTTTTTCCAATTTAGGGCACTTTCCATAAAAGGGTTTTATGATATTTTCTGATATTTTTACTTCAATTTCTTCTTTGATTAAAATAATTTCCTCGATCAATTCATTATGACATTGACGGTGTATGATTGTACCAGGCAGCACAATTTTTAGAATTTCACGATATTTCAGCAGTTTCTCATTCAATCCTCCAGGCCACCGGTTGACACGTACAACACTGAGATGAAGTAGATTCCAAAAAATCGCTTTTTCCTCAGTGAGATCAAACAAATGATAATCTGGATTGGCTATCAATTTCTTCATTCGTTCCTCTGATTCCTTGATCATCCCTTTTTGTTTCAATTGCAAGGCATAGTGCAACATGCAGGTCGGGTCTGTATCAAAAACAGGATGATACCCTTGGTCACGCATATATAATCGGCAGAATCTCAATAATAATACTCTTCTGAATTTCCACCAACGTATTCCATAAATTCCCCAGTTTCAACGATCAAGCAACATTTTGACTGCATCAATATTTATGTTGGGCACTTTTTTTAATACACCAACGCTTTTAAACATTCTGAAACCACCAGTTTCCACCAAACTCCAATTAGGATCTAAACTTGCTTTAAATTCAGGCCTTAATTCCATAGCATAAATTGCATCACCAGATTCCAGGAATTGAGACAAGTGATTCTGGGTTTTCTCCTTTGAACTACCAGCATAAAAAAGTCTATTCCCAAATAGTACTCCATTTTGCGAGTACAGTTTCACATCACTTCGCTTTCCTTCAACTAGGTTGGCATAGGCCAAAATACCTAATTCTTCTGATCCGTGAACAAAATAACTTGAACCCAGTGGAAGGGGATTAAGGATTAAATCCATGACATCTTCAGGGAAACTATCTTTCTTTAGATTATGTACTTCATAATTATTTAACAAAGGCCATAAAACAGCAAATATTCCACCGATGGCTTCACACCATTTGCCATAATCATTTCTTAATTTAGATTTCCCACTGTATACCGTTCTCGAAACATCTAAGCAGAGCATGACGATGGGAACAAGATTGAACGTCTGATGAATTTCCCAATGATGAGGATTGTATTCATTCCTATAAAATAATTTCAGTATTACGGAGCTTGATAAAAATGCATAGACGATGGAAATAGAACATCTTTTCTCATTCTTTTGAATAATCAAAAACAAACCGAGGATTCCTAAAATTAATGCTGGCCAGCTACTTCTTCAGGAAGCGTTTTAAAAAAATTCACAACAAAAAGAAAACTGTCATTCCAAGTTCCTGATTGATCACCATTTGAATAAGCCTCACGTGTTATATTCCACCAAAATCTCTGCCAGTCGGGGAGTGGTTGGAAAAAAGTCAAATAAGGTTCGTACCATGAGCGTATTGGGAGATATAGATAAGGTGACAAACCCGCTAAAAAGAAAAATGCCATTTTAAATCCATTCCTTAACATTACCTTACAATGTGAAATAATGATTAAAATCAACGCTGGAAAGGAAATCAACATTAGAGGCCAATGATTCGTAAAACTTAATCCTGATATCAAAGCAAATCCAATCCATGGAAAATTATTGTTTGGTTTTTCATGGATATTCAGAGCTAAATTAAAAAGTAACATGAAAAACATTACATTTAACGTATAGACCTCATCTGTTATGGCTAAAAACCAAAAACTGGATGAAACACCAAGACAAGTGGAAGCAATAACTGCTGAAAAGTTGTCTGAACCTAATTGTTTACAAATTTTAAAAAGCAGAAGACATGCTGCGATGCCAGCAAATGCACTGAGAGTTTGAACCCTTTGGGCGACTGTTCCTAAAGGAATCCACGCTAATAAATGTGCCAGAATGGTGTACAGAGGATAACCTGGTGGATGAGCGATTCCTGGCTCATGGGCAACTGCTATGAATAAACCCGAATCTTCCAAAGTTGCAAAATCCGGCATGGTTGTTAAATAAAGGCTCAACAGACCTATTGCCAAAAAACATGGATAAATCAGATTTGGATTATTTGATTTGACGGTAAAACTCATGATTCGATTCAAATTATTTGAATGACCAAAAATCATTCATCTAGAAAACGTTCACGTAGTTCAGAAGAAGGCACCATACAAGAAGTGTTTCTTCCGAACCAGTGATCCCGGTTTCTGGCAACCCAATTGTAAACAGGATCTCGGAGGAATCGTGGAAGACAAATCAGATATCTTATCCATGACCATGGTGCCTTCAGGTAGGACGCTAAAGTTAATGCTGCATCACTTTTTAACAAACATTGATCTTCATGTATAAAAACAATACTGTCGACATAGTTTTGATCTATGCCATTTTTAGAAAGGATTTCTTTTGAAATGTCTGATTGTAGCGAAGCAAAACGTATTTCATGATCTGTTTCATTCCTCAGAATAAAATGAACCGATGATTGACAGAGCAGACAATAGCCATCAAATAATAATATAGGTTCCATTGATGATGATATTTTTGAAAGTGATATTCTTCTTGAAGTTACATTCTGAACTTTTTGAAGGTATTTTTTAAATCAGCAGTATTCTATTTTGAGCCAAAATAATTAAGATCTTTAAACTTTTCTACGCCCCATTGTATTTAAATTAATAATTATTTTTCCCCATTCATTTTTTTTTGCAATTGCACTCAATGGATTTTGAAACTTCTTTGAACGATCAAGTATTACACGGCGGACATCTTGTCGCCAAAGTGATAAAAAATCACCAGATCAACACCATATTTACCCTGACCGGTGGACATATTTCTCCAATTCTTGTCGGCTGTCATGACTATGGAATTCAAGTAGTTGACACACGTCATGAAGCAAGTGCAGTCTTTGCAGCCGATTCATTTTCAAGATTGAGTGGGCTTCCAGGAATTGCCGTAGTCACTGCCGGTCCTGGTGTGACCAATACTACCACTGCTTTGAGAAATGCACTTTTTGCTCAGTCTCCATTGATCCTGATTGGGGGGGCCACTGCGACGCTACTGCGAGATCGTGGTGCCCTTCAGGATATCAATCAAATTGAAGTTATTCGTTCTCATGTAAAAAAAACATTTAGAATTCAAAGAATCAAAAACCTTCAGCCTTTTATGGAAGAAGCTTTTTATGTGGCACAATCCGACCTTCCAGGCCCTGTCTTTGTCGAAATCCCAGTAGATCTTCTTTATCCTCGTGACACAATCAGAAAATTTTATCTTGAATCAACAGGGAAATCCTAAAACTTGGAAACAAAAATCAGAAGTTTTTACCTAAAACACCATCTCCATCGGATTTTTCATAACGAGAGCTCTTCACCCATCACTGCACCAAATACGCCCGCCAATTTTTCCCAAAACCCTCTTCCAAAAATATTTTATCAGTTACTCGAGAACTCACTCAAACCTTTACTACTCCTCGGAAGTCAGACTGTGCTTGTTCCTGATTTAATACCTGAATTGATCCATTCTCTTGAACAAATAGGGATACCGATATATATGTCCGGTATGGCAAGGGGAATGCTGGGGAAAAATCACCCCTTGCTGATAAGGCATCTCCGTAAACAAGCGCTTCAAAGCGCAGATCTGATCCTACTTGCAGGGGTTCCATTGGATTTTCGTCTGAATTACGGATTCGGCATACCATCCCGGAAAAAAGTCATTTCCATCAATCTTGATTCCCGTCTGCTTCAATTAAACAGAAAACCCGATGCATCAATAAAAGCCAATCCAGCATTGTCCCTAATTGAATTGTCGCGTAAATTGAGTCAGAAACATGATCAGGATAAAAATTGGCTCAAATCCCTAGTTGAAGCTGATCAAAAGAGAGAATCTGAAATAGAAGTTCAACAACATGAAGAAAGTGAAAACATCAACCCATTGCTTCTTTTTCAGAAAATAAATGCTTTCCTCCAAGATAACAGTATCCTAGTATCCGATGGAGGTGATTTTGTTGCCACCGGGTCTTATATCCTGAAACCTCACAAAGCCTTGTCCTGGCTTGATCCTGGTCCATTTGGCACTTTGGGGGTCGGTGGAGGATTTGCGGCTGGGGCTTTTGCTTCCAGACCTGATTCGGAAATATGGATCATTTATGGAGATGGCGCTTCAGGATTCAGCCTAGCCGAATTCGATACCTTTCGAAGGCATAAAATACCTGTGATTGCCATCCTGGGTAATGACGCAGGATGGAGTCAAATCAGTCGTGATCAAGTGGAACTTCTAGGTGACAATATCGGTTGTCAATTGCGCCACACCGATTATCACGAAGTCGTTAAAGGATTTGGAGGAGAGGGGATCATCATCCAAAAAAACTCTGAAATCGACGAAGCCTTGAATCAAGCGCGCAATATTTCCAAAAGGGGGAAAGCGGTTCTCGTCAATGCCATCATTACACCCACAGATTTTCGAAAAGGATCGATATCCATTTAATCCACACTCGGTCCAGCTTGCCTCATGTTGGTTGAAACGATTAAAATACTAACTTCAATCAACCATTCATAATTATTTTGGTGAGGGTGCCCCTTATTGCTTACACCCTCATTCCATTTTTTTTGGATCCATTCATTTACTCAAGAATCGTTCGAGCTGGAACTTACTAGAGTTAATTCAAAGGTTGGATTTTTTTTAAAACAACATAATTAAAGATCTTTTTCAATGGCTAATCCCGGGTTGGGTGCCGATCTTCTGCCGCTTTTAGGAATATTAATGGCATCAGGAGTTTTAGCGGGAACTCTCGCAGGATTGTTTGGTGTTGGAGGTGGAGTGGTTTTGGTCCCAGCTCTGCTCTATGCTTTTGATTTTCTTGGATACGACCCCATATTCACAACCCATATGGCCGTTGGCACCTCACTCGCCATCATCATTCCCACGGCCTTCTCTTCTTCTCATAGCCACTACAGAAAAGGGGCAGTAGAACTTTTCCTTGTCAGAAAGTTGATGATCCCTGTCACTTTTGGTGCTGTTGTCGGTTCAGTTATCGCAGACAGAGTTGGAGGTGACATGCTTAAGGGACTCTATGCCGTGATTGCTCTTTTTCTGGCCATCAATCTTTTCAAGAAGAAAAGTATCATCCTTTCAGAACAATTACCGTCGCAAGGATTTACGATGATTCATGTTTTCATCATAGGCATCCTTTCCACGATGATGGGTATTGCGGGAGGAGCCCTATTTGTGCCTTATTTCAGTGCCTACAATCATCAAATGTTAAAAGCAGTTGGCACTTCGGCAGCATTAGGGCTTTTGATCGCAACCCCAGGAGCAATTGGTTTTGCAGTCAATGGTCTTGATGTTGCCAACCGCCCACCATTCAGTTTCGGTTATGTCAGTCTCGTTGCATTTTTATGCATCATTCCTATGACGGTTTTAACTGCCCCTTTGGGAGCCAAGCTCGCACATCAACTGGACAAACTGTTGCTCAAACGGCTTTTTGCTCTATTCTTGATAGCAATGTCATTGCGCATGTTTTATAAAATGATCTGATGAGTTCTGAATTATCAAACGTTCAATCCACAATCATTTAAGGCATTGATGGTGGCTCCGGTTCTCGAAAAACCACGGTTGTTGATTCCATAACCACAGAATTAGGCGATGATGTTGTCAATGTGCTACCGCATGATGCTTATTATCGTTCCAAACCCCATCTTGATTTTGAAGAACGTAGCAATAGTAATTTCGATCATCCTGATTCACTTGAAACGAATTGATGTCGGAACATTTGGAGCAATTAATACTTGGAGAAAATATTCCTCTACCGATCTATGATTTCAGTTCTCACCTGCGCTCGAAAAAAAACCATACATCCACGATCTATAATCATCATTGACGGCATACTTGTTCTTCATGAAAAGATGCTCGGGAAAGAATGGATTTAAAGATTTTCATCGATGTGGATGCTGATTTGAGGCTTTTGAAACGTATTGAAAGAGATATCAAAGAGAGGCCACAGGGATATCCCTTCCGTGAAGAATCAATACTTTGAAACGGTCAGACCGATGCATGAAATGTATGTGGAACCGAGCAGAAAGTATGCCGACATTCTTATTCCTGGAGGAGGACATAACCACAACGCGGTTCAACTACTGCTGAATCTTCTCCGCTTAATGCTCCAAAATCCTGCGCAACAAACATTCAACACTTTATCTGAAATATCCATTCCGTTGGAATTTCATTGATCCCTCTCACAATTATCACAACAGGAAAATGAATATCATCCCCATCCCCTGTCTTCAGGATAATTTCGCATATTTATTGAAATGCACTCAGACAAGGTTGGCAGCAGTGATAGATCCTTCCGAATCCGAACCGATCTTAAAGGAATTAAAGAATCATAATGCAGATTTGATTTGCATTTTAAACACCCACCACCATTGGGATCATGTAGGTGGAAATGAAAACATTTTAGACGAATTCCCTGGAATAAAAGTATATGCCCATGCTTCTGACCGTGGGCGTGTACCCGGGCAGACTGAATTTCTCGAAGATGGAGACACAATTCAGTTTGGACACCAAAATGGACGTGTCATCCATAATCCAGGACATACCACAGGTGCCATCACTTACCTCTTTGGAAACATGGCTTTTACTGGAGACACATTATTTTCTGGAGGATGCGGAAGAATATTTGAAGGGAGTGTCGAAGACATGCACCACTCCGTGAACATGAAGTTAGGTACACTTCCTGATAAAACCGAAATCTATTTTGGACATGAATACACGGAAAACAATCTTAAATTTGCCCAGACAATGGAACCTCTTAATGAGGTCATCAACAATCATTTAAACAAGGTTAGAAAGATTCGTTCGGAAGGGAAATGGAGTACCCCATCAATTTTGTCCGATGAACGTGCCACCAACCCTTTCCTGCGTTGCACCAAAGAAGGTATTCAGGAAACCGTTCGGAAAAAATATCCCGACTCGGCGCTTGACCCAGTCTCAGTGTTTTCTGTCATTCGAAAGCTCAAGGATCAATTCTGAATCCATGGAACACGTTCATAAGCATTCCTCGCTTCCAAAAAGTATCACCATACTTGCCTTTACCATCAATCTGTTCATGGCCATCGGTAAAGGTTTTGTCGGATTCTTGGCCCAATCTTCCGCACTGATTGCAGATGCAGGTCATTCCCTATCCGATCTGTTTTCCGATCTTATCACTTACTGGTCCATTCATTATTCTCAACAACCGAAAGACGAAAACCACCCTTATGGGCATGGACGATTCGAGACCGTTGGTTCTTTTATAATCGCCTTAATGCTGGTAGCGACCGGAGTTGGAGTTGTATGGCATACCTTAGAGCGCATTGAAAACCCAATCATCCCAGGAGAGTTGGCACTATGGGCAGCAGGCATTTCGATTGCGATGAAGGAATTCCTTTATCAATTGACCTACCGTATAGGGAAAAAACAAAATAGTCGCATTCTGATCGCCAATGCATGGCATCACCGTTCGGATGCCATCTCTTCAATTGCTGCACTTATCGGGATTTCAGTCGCTTTATTGGGCTTTCCTCTGCTCGACCCGATTGCAGGTTTCCTGGTTGCTGGGTTGATCATCAAATCCGGAGTAGACATCGGATACTCAAGTATTCGAGAACTCACAGATGAAGTTGCTGAACAAGAAGTCATTGGAACCATTCTCAAAACCCTTGAAGGAATTGAAGGGGTTGAACATTTCCATCAGGTCCGCGCAAGGCGAATGGGCCCCCATCTTTTGGTCGACTTACACCTTGAGGTCAATTGCATGATGAGTGTATCAGCGGCACATCAAGTAGCTGAGAGAGTACGCTGGCACATTCTGGAAACCATGCCTGCCGTTAATGAAGTATTGATCCATGTCGATGCAGAACAAGACAGTGAGGAAGGTGAAATCGTTCTCATGCGTCCTCAGGCAGAGGTTGAACAAGACATCCGAAATGCTCTTGATGCAATTCCTGAAATTACAGGAATCAGTCACATTTATTGCCATTTCCTGAAACAGAAATTATCGGTGCAGGTTGATATAATGGTGGATCCCGAAATGAAGGTTCAACAGGCCCAGAAGCTGGGAAATAGAGCAAAAATAATTTTGGAAGAAATCCAAGACATTCAGCTTGCAGACATCCATCTGGAACTTCTGGATTTCGACCAACATTTTGCACCCGAAAATGCGGCCTAATAACCCAATATCTCTAATTCTTAAAACACAAAATGAGCACAGAATCCAAAACTGAAATTGAAGCAGCAGTATTCCGAAAAATTCTCAGCCACCTTGACTCCCGAAAGGATGTTCAAAACATCGACATCATGAACTTAGCCGGCTTTTGTCGAAATTGTCTGGCAAAATGGTATTCCGCTGAAGCTAAGGAACGTGGTGAAGACGTTTCTGTTGATGCAGCTAAAGAATTAGTCTATGGAATGACTTATCAGGAATGGAAAGATAAATATCAAATTTAAGTAGGAAATTTTTTATTATTTTGTTTAGATTCACAACCTTACTATTTTTGTGAAATTTCAGTCGATAAAATAACTAAAATCGATCGGTTGACCTTCACGTTCGATTTTTAAAGATATTTCTCTTTCAGATTGAAGCGCTTCCAGTAGCTTTAATGCTTTCGCCACGGAATCCACCGTATATCCATTGACTTCCAAAATGATGTCGTTCGTCTGTAATCCCAGCTTACGATAGATGCTCTCATCCTTGATAAATTGAAACATGAAAAATGTTTTCTCTCCTTTTTTCTTAGGTACCACTCTGGCATCCATAAGCAGTTGGTCAAATTGCTCTAATTGCTCATCCACCCAAATCCTCTCAAAATTAAAACTCCGTTGATTTTGATCAGGAATTCCAGGAGCCCTTACATTTTTCTTTTTCTTCTTGCTGCTTTTCTTTTTTGAAACAGCCTTTGGTTTATCAGGTGCGGGTACAATCAAGGCACTGGATTTTGAAACTGTATTTTTCCTCACTGTGGGGCTAGCCTCGAACCCTTTGCTCTCTTGCATCCAAAGCGCTTGTTTCTTCCCACGATGCAGGATCACAACCCGACGATCCGTAATTTCCAATACCTTGACACTGTCTTCATTACATTCTTTATCCCGTTTTACGGTTTGTGGATGAAAACAATCTCCTATTTGATAAATGTTGTATTGATTTAAATTACTTTGTTGACTGATAAAAGCAAAGGAACTCCCCTTTCCATAGATCATGGTACCGGTAAGTGCAATTTGAAGTTTTGTGGGTTCAATTTGATCGTTGATTTCGGGTGCCTTTTCTTCTTGCTCAGGTACAGGTTCTGGTTCCGGAGGTGGAACATAGACCTCGGTTTTCTGTGCATCGAACACATTACGATCCGTAATAATTTGAAAACGTTCTCGTTTTTGGTCCTGATCGGGTGAAATGCTGGTCGAAGCATGACTGGCAGGTGCAATACTGGATACGGGAATATTAAGGATTTGCCAATAAAGCAACTCCCCTCCCAGGCTCCCCATAAGGTATAATGTGGCTCCCAAAAGAAACCAGTTTCCAAATACGAGCAATGCCTCCGTGTTAAATCGCATTGCTCTCAACAAATGGATTTAAAATAATTACATGAATTCATGTGTTTCATTAAAAAACAATCTTCATCAACTTTTTAATTTTATTATCAGAACAGTAATTTATCACAGTTGAGACGATAGCTCAAAAATGTGGAGGAGAAGGTGGGACAGAACCAAGTAGAAATTTGACCAAAAAAAAACAGGTGAATTCTTATTCAGTTCTTTTTGATCTTTTGGTAGGAATTGATATTCCCAGCATTGTCTTTCACAAGAACATTATAAAATGCAGACTCATTAAGGTTTTGAAGTGAAAGACCTGAACAATTATCCCAGTTGCAGAGTACCACACCATTTCGCATTGCCGTTTCAACGACCTGAATACGGTCTTCCGTGTTTTTCACCACACGATATTTGAGACTGGAATTGTCGTTTATATCGTCAAAAGCTTTGGACCAGCTCAGAGTGTTTCCTGAAAAAATGAGTTTTCCTGAATCTCCAGGGACTGGGGCATGGATATCCACTACTGCATAAAGGGTTTTGATTTCACGGTCAGTTAATGGGCGTGAATAGAGCCTTACATCATCGATTCTTCCTTTATACTGGTAATCTGAGTTGATCGCTCCAATTGTCAAATTATCATGATAACGCAGATTGGTATTTCTTGAAGTGGTTGATGCCTGGATCTCGGCATTCCTGAAGAGACTCAAATCCTGGCCGTCTCCACGGACAGCCAATTGCTGCCAGGCTTTATAATCGACGGTATCTCTTTTGGTTGTTTCATCATCAAGATTTGTTATAGCAGGACAATGATCTTCTGGTTTAAGCAAGTAAGTATCATAGCAATCAAATTTATTTGAAGAATTATCTGTATGAAATTCTCTGTATCTCTGATAATGCAACCCATCCTCTTTATCACTGCGATGATGTTCCAAAAACCAGCCTTGAAATGATCCCGTCTTTTGACCTTCAGCATCAGCCAAAGTGATATTTATATTTTCTGCATTTCCCAAAAGGCTGATTTTAACATTATCACAGACCTGAAATCCTATTTCCAATGACTGGTATGATACGTTTGATAATTCAGATGCATTCAAATTGGAAGGATCGATAAATTTAATTTTAGAATCATCTACTTTATGAACCAAATAAACACTTCCGAACCGGACAGATTCAAAAGAATTGCTGTAGGTACTGTTATCCTTATTGTTTTTGATGGAATTGATTTTTATTCCGTGCCCGGTATCCAAATTCCCGCTCAAAGAAGTTGTTAAATTTGTGAGCCCTCCCCCTGCACTTCTTGAAAAACCATCCTCTGAACTGAGCGTCACGTTGTCTTCCGTTTTTGAACTCCATGTGCACGTGTTGAATCCTGACGCTTCAAAACCTCCTAAACTACTCATACTATGTTTTTCCATCTTGGCTGTAGAGAGCAGAGGTTTGTATTTTGTACGATTAGTTGCTGTTGTTTCTGGAAACCCCCAACTTATTAATGTGAAATCCGGAGTATGAAGGGAGGAAAGCAAGGGGACCTCAATATCATCATTCGTAGTGTTATCAAATTGCAACGCATTGCCTGATGTTCCATCCCATCCGGAGGAACTTGTAAATCTTCCTGAAGTACCATCTCTGTTATTTCCGGAATGATCTTTTGCATCTCCAGCAAGAGGGAAAAATCCCTCAAGATTTCTTGATTCTTCAAAATACAGATCAAAAACTTCATCAGATTCTAAACTTCGATCATATAATTTAAAATCATCGATTCGACCATTCCAAACATTAGTCCCGTCAAATTTTTGCCCTATCCTAAATGAGGTTGCCCCTAAGGAAAGACTTAAATTATCTGAACTTAGTACATTTCCCCCATCTGCATAAAAGTTCAAAAGGTTATTGTTACGGATCAAACATAGATGGGTCCATTTCAATATTCCATAGTTCACATTTAGAGTGATCAATGAATCATTTCCATAATCTATAAAAGGTTTCCCACTACTGGTATATCCAAGACTAAGGCTTGAACCAACACCAGAAGACCCCATACTGAACAAAGTGGATTTCGTAGATGGATAATTTCCATTATAACTCCATAAACAAATACTAAAGGAACCAGATGGAATGGATCCGACCGGCAAGTCCAAAAAGCCTGAGGAATTGAACAAATACGCCCCATGGCTCTCATTATCCCGACCCTCAACAGATGCCAGAGAAGTGTTATCCAAATCCTGGAAACTTCCATCTGCATCCGAATGATCCAGGGTGT
>MPLX02013109.1_pt1 | contig 59229 bp, 50 predicted proteins | sample 1617341 | NCBI WGS metagenome assembly MPLX02 (sample SAMN05944804, study PRJNA350692) | marine metagenome | biome: marine; feature: ODZ; material: water; isolation source: 120 m water sample filtered on 0.2 um supor filter | place: Pacific Ocean | collected 2012-04-08 | depth 120m m | reverse complement strand
GGTCATTGCAAACACCATAAACCGGTTTCAACACTGTTTTGTTGGCCGATTCGAAAAAAATCCATTTCTAAGACCGGGAATCCTATAAAATCTCAATCCAACTGGATTTCGATGGGTTTGAGTTCTTACGGGGTCATCAAGATTTTGCAAAAAAATCCTGGAAAATCGGGTCATCATCGACATAGGTTTCGATACGACCAGATTATGGAATGGACCAGATTTTTTATAAGAGGTTAGTGGTTGGTTTTAATCAGGTTTTTCAAAAATCCTGACTGATAATCGAGCATGGAAGGGAGTGTTTCAATTCAGTCCACAAAATGATCAGCGTCCAGCACAAGATGACGTTCCAATTCAGCCATTCCGGTGCTGATGTCCAGCTCGATGTTGTAATTGCGGCAACTCATCCCCAGTGCGTAGAGAACTTTGAACAGGTTGTGTGATCGGCATTGCTCCCCCATTTGTCCGATGCGCATGATGTCCAGTCCGAAGGCCCCGGAAATTTCCACATTGAACGAAGTAGACATGGTCTGACGGATACTTTCGCTGTCAGCTGTTTCAGGAGTTTTGATTGCAACCACCGAATTGAGGCGGTATTTCTCCGGAACATAGAGATCGAGGCCCATTGCCTCAATCCCTTTCTGCAATGCCTTTGAACTTAGAAAATGCCGTTCAAAGCGTCGAGGCAGGGTTTCTTCACAAATCTGCCGCAATGCTTCGTATAATGCCAATATCCCCGGAACCGGTGCGGTGTAATGATACTGCTGTCCACCCCAGAACTGTTGTGCGCGAATCGCATCAAGACACCAATGGGGGCAATTTGAGGAACGGGATTCGATGGCCTCCCAGGCATTGTCCGAAAAAGCGATCAATGAAACTCCAGGGATTGAGGAGAGTCCTTTTTGACCGCCCGCGATGCAAACATCTACCCCCCAAGCATCCATCTGCATAGGCATGGTTGTCAGCGTGCATACTGCGTCGACGACCACATGGGCGCCGTGGGCCTTGCCCAGCCTGGTGATTTCCGGAAGTTCAACGATTTTCACCCCGCATGATGTCTCTCCCTGAACAAGTAAAAGCACATCTATCTGCTCTTGATCCAGCACTTTGCGAACCGCCTCTGCACCTACCGGTTCAATACCACTGGAATTAAGGACAACCACTTCCGCGCCAACCGCCTGGGCCATTTGCACCAGGCGTTCACTGAAGGTCCCCAACTGCAGGGCAAGCGCTCTACGTCCGGGCCAGAGCAGATTGGTCACCGCCATCTCCATTGCGGCTGATGCAGGGCCGGACACCCCGAGAATCTTATCCGAATCGGTCTGAAAGGCATAGCGCGCCATTTTCTTCACGTGGTCCACCACTTCGTTCATCGTGGGGCCCAGGTGGTTGATCACCACCCCATTGGCACGGGACACCGCATGTGAAATCGGGACCGGCCCCGCCCCCATCAAAAGCAGAGGTTCCGCCGGCAGGATTGAATCCAAAGTTTTTACTTCAGGCGCTGCAATAATTGCCTGGTACTGAGACTCAAGGTTCGCATGTTGCTCCTTGATCTGGCTCTGGAGAGAGATTGATTTTTTCACTTGCGCGCGTGAATCAGAACTCATCAGATTGGTTAGAAGCAGGAATTTTTTGTAAATGCGCTATAACACGTTAGAGTTGCCCACGCTTCAGCGCTTAAGGAGGGCATCATAAAAAATCCTTCAAAGCAGCTTGTGCAGCAGCAATACGTGCCACTGGCACACGAAATGGCGAGCAACTTACGTAGTCGAGGCCAATTTTGTGACAGAACTCGATAGAGCGAGGCTCTCCACCATGTTCTCCGCAGATTCCAACCTTGAGTTTTGGTTGTGTGCTACGCCCCTTTTCTGTTCCCATTTGAACAAGCTGACCGACTCCAACTTGGTCAAGTACCACAAATGGATCATGTTTGATAAATCCTTCATCTTTGTACATTGGGAGGAATTTCCCAGCATCATCACGCGAGAGGCCGTAGGTCGTTTGCGTGAGGTCATTGGTCCCAAATGAGAAAAAGTCTGCACACTGTGCAATTTCATTTGCGGTGAGCGCAGCTCGGGGAAGCTCGATCATGGTTCCTATAGAATAATTTAATGAAGAAGAATCAGAAATACGAGAAGAAACTTCTTCGTATACATTTTCAATGATAGCACGTTGGTGTTTGAGTTCGTTTACGTTTGCCACGAGTGGCACCATGATTTCTGGACTTACTTCGAGTCCTTCTTTTTTACAGATAAAAGCAGCTTCAAATATCGCTTGTGCTTGCATTTTAATGACTTCAGGGAAGAGAATCCCAAGACGACAACCACGAAGTCCAAGCATAGGATTTGATTCAGAAAGTTCATGCATTTTCGCCTTCACTTCTTCGTAGCTGCGACCAAGTTCTTTGGCAACAATCTCAATGTCTTCTTTCTTTTCAGGTAGGAATTCGTGGAGGGGTGGGTCAATCAGACGGACTGTCACTGGTCGGGATCCCATAGCTTTGTAGATCCCCACGAAATCTTCTCGTTGAAAGGGGAGAAGTTTATTAAGAGCATATTTTCTCTCTTCTTCGGTATGCGCCAAAATCATTTCTCGCATGATGTTGATCCGGTCTTCTTCGAAGAACATGTGTTCTGTTCGACAGAGTCCTATTCCTTCTGCTCCAAATTCTAGTGCTTTTTCAGCATCTCTTGGAGTATCTGCATTTGTACGAACGGTGAGTGTTCTCATGCTGTCGGTCCATGACAAAATTTGACCAAGGTCTTCGTCGATTTTTCCTGGAATGGTTTCTACTTTGCCTTTGATAATTTCTCCAGAACTTCCATTGATAGTAATGAAGTCTCCTTCATTGAACTCATAAATTTCATTTTCTGTTCCATGTTCCATGACACGGCAGGTTTTCTTTTTATAATGGATTTTGAGATCTCCACACCCCGATATACATGGTGTACCAATTCCTCGGGCAACCACAGCGGCGTGGCTGGTCATACCACCACGAGCGGTGATAATTCCCTCAGAGATATTCATTCCGTGAATGTCTTCAGGTGAGGTTTCGACGCGACAGAGGATGACAGGCTTTCCTTTTTGGTGAAATGTTTCTGCAGCATCACAGGAGAAAACAAGATGTCCTGTAGCAACTCCAGGGGAAGCAGGAAGTCCCTGAGCAAGAACTTCTGGAGATTGGTTTGGCGCAATGGTTGGGTGAATGATCTCATTAATTTTTTCTCCTTCCATGCGTAGAATTACTTCCTCTTTTGAAATGCTTCCTTCATTGTAGAAATCAAGTGCTACTTTGACCATTGCCTTCCCAGAACGCTCTCCATTGCGCGTTTGTAAGAGGTAGAATTTTTCTTCTTCGATCGTAAACTCGATGTCTTGCATGTCATGGTAGTGATTTTCTAGAAGCCCTGATGCTTTTTGAAGTTCTTCGTACATTTTGGGCCAGTTTTCTTCCATGGATGTTTTTTGGTTGTGGTCTTGTGCTTTACTGACAATTTCTGGAGTACGAATCCCAGCTACAACGTCTTCTCCCTGTGCATTTTTCAGATATTCTCCGAAGAGAATTTTTTCACCAGTAGCTGGATTACGGGTGAATGCGACACCGGTTCCGGAAGTTTCACCCATATTTCCGTACACCATGGACTGTACATTTACCCCTGTCCCAATATCATGAGGAATATGCTGCATATTGCGATAGTAGATCGCTCGATCGTTATTCCATGAAGCAAATACCGCTTCGATAGCTTTTCTGAGTTGAATTTTTGGGTCTTCCGGAAACTGTTCTCCAGTAGCCTCTTTGATGATATTTTTGAATTCTGAAACGATTTTTTTGATGTCTTCGATAGAGAGTTCTTGGTCAGAATGAACAGCTGATTCAGCTTTTGCCGCTTCGAGTTTTTCTTCGAAGAGACTCTGCTCGATTTCGAGAGCGACATTACCAAACATTTGGAGAAACCTGCGGAAGCTATCATAAGCAAACCATTCGTTTTTTGCTTTCTTTGCAAGCGCTTCAACGGTTGTATCATTGAGTCCGAGATTGAGTACAGTATCCATCATTCCCGGCATAGAAATAGCTGCTCCCGATCGGACAGAAAAGAGAAGAGGATTCTCTCCACCAAATGTTTTTCCTAGAATTCCTTCGACATATTGAATAGCAGATTCTACTTCTTCCATGAGACCTGCAGGTAGAGCTTTAACATTGTCATAGTATTCTTGGCACGCACTTGTGGAAATGGTAAAACCAGGAGGAACTGGGAGTCCAATGTTTACCATTTCGGCGAGATTTGCCCCTTTTCCACCAAGCAATCCTTTTTGATCTTTTGATCCTTCTGCTTGTCTGTTTCCAAAAGTATAGATGCGTTTCATAATGTGTAAGAGGTTAAAATAATCATTACCGAAAACTTGTTTTAATACGACTATTAATAACTATTGAGGAGTATTTCAGCATATATAGAGATTATGTTATGTGCAGTTGATTCCTTTCAACACGATGACATCGTGTGATGTAAAATAGGTGTAAAAAAGTATAGGAAAATCAAAACCAGTCAAGGGAATTTTTCCTCGGCTCCAATGGCATATGGAGGAGAGTTGAAGGATTTGATTTCCCGTGTTAGTTCAACTTCCATCTTAAAATTTGCTTCAGTTGAAGTTTGAGAGTCCATGAGTCCCCAGGCCACTCAATGGGCAGCCCTTTGTTCAATAGGGATCCTGTTTTAATTGAGATGCAGGAAATGGAATGCCCCGGGATAGGTCCTCTGGGGCGCACTAGGCCCTACCACCTTTTACATAAAGAAGTTAGCCTCACTTGCACCCTGATAACAACTTATCCTTTTGTCATCTCCAAGCGCACTGGCATGACCGTCAGCCAGATCACAGATGAGATAATCTCCACCGGGTTGATTGAGATGCAGGAGTTGAATGCCCTGTGGGATAGGCGTTTATAAAAAAGCAGGAAAAGTAAAAATGATGGTATGATCATATCAACTGAAGGGAGCGTTCGACATTAGAGTTGCTGTGCTTCTGTTAATCAGTTAGCTTTCCTTCTCCACAAGACTCTCCCGGATGAGGCCGAAGAAACGAGTAGGGATACGTCCCGGGTTTTCCCAGCGCCAGCCAAGGTGGGTCAGGCAGGAAGTACAATGAAGGACAACCCAAGGGTAACCTTGGAACCAGGTTTCTTCGAGAATTGGCGGTGAAGTGTCGCTCAACCCTTCACAACTGGAGAGGGTGATGATTTCATATAAAAATCCGTTGGGATTTCGAAAGACACGATTGGGTGATCCTCCATCAACACTGGTTAGGTAACGCATGTCACTGATGCGTTTTCCACAGGTTTTACAGAATAGACGTCTACGTTTTTTTTGATGGACCTTTTGGGTCTTTTGTAGCTTTTGGGGCTCTGTAAAGGATAGCAACATCGCTTATGCAATATTTATCTTTTCAAAATATCAGACAGTTTCACTGCAATTCCTCACTTTAATTAGGATTTCTGTCCAGGATCTGCTCACTTCAAATGAAGCTGAAATGAACATTCTTGCTTTAGCTCAAATAGAAAATTGGTCATACATTTTAATATATTGATATTTCTGTCGTCATTATTCAAAGTCAAAAAACATAATTTTTTTTATTTGTCCCTACAAACTTCCTATGCCATTTGAAACCATTCAATCCAAACGCCTTTTCGAGCAAGTTGCAGAGCAGATAAAAACGCTGATCTCGTCTGGAGAGTTTAAGGAAGGCTCAAAACTACCTCCGGAACGCGACTTGGCTCTCCAACTCGGCGTGAGCCGCCCCACAGTTCGCGAGGCGATGATTGCCCTGGAATTATCAGGTCTCGTCGAGGTTCGAGTGGGGGCTGGGATCTTTGTCATTTCTACACAGCCTAGATTGGTTCTTGCACCAAATTCTAAAATCAAGGTTCCAAGTCCAACTGAACTGCTTGAAGCACGTCTCAAGGTGGAACCTATCAATGCCGCCTTGGCAGCTGAAAGGTTTCGTCCAGAATTGCTTGATGATCTGAAAACAGCGATTGATCAACAAATTACCGAGGACGCTATTGGTGCTGACGCTGACCGGCAATTTCATATGATTATCGCAGAAGCTACAGGCAACCGGGCTTTGGCAGAAATGACCAGGTATTTGTGGGATCAGATGCTGTCTTCACATATGTGGAAACTTCTTATCGACCATGCCCAACTTAAAGGATTGTATCCAATCATCCTGGACGACCACCGAAGCTTGATGGATGCTCTAAGTCGGCGCGACTCTGAATCAGCCAAGAGCATTATGGAAACCCACCTAGTCCACGCTCAGGAAATCTTCTTCAGTCTCGTAAACCACGAAGCAAAAAACGGTAGCTCCGTCAAATAGCCTCCACCTCACTAATTGTTATAATCCAAAAGGGAGCTAACAGCTCTCATTTCTTTAGAGTAAAACCAGAAAATGGTATATTAATTTCAATTAATATTGGTAAGGCCATTTTTTTACTTGACATATAATCCAATTAAGATGAAATAGAGACGACTGCTCTTCAAAAGAGTTTTTGAAACTTAGTTTTCGAAGCAAGACGAGGAGTGCATCCGGTTCCCATCTGGAGTGAATGGTCAAAGAATCCATGAATGATCTAGCAATTTTGCTTTTTTGATAAAAAAACAACGGAGTTTATTATGAAAATAATCAAGAAAATATATTTTATTTTTTTTATTTTTATAGCACTAAATATGTTTGGTTGCTCTAAGTATGTGATAACACATGGCGAGGGAGTTTTTACTTCTTCAAATGGGGACATGTTTGAAGGGAAACTCAAGGATGGCAAACCCTTGAGTGGTTCCTTATACGACAAACAAGGGTTTGAGAAAGAAGCCCTTGAATTTGATACTACTGAAATTAAGGAAGGTGAGGGAACTTTCACTTTTGAAAATGGGGAGGAGTTTGAAGGGGAACTCAAAGATGGCAAACCATGGAACGGGACCTTGTATGACCAAAAGGGTTTTGAGAAAAAGATATTTTCCAAAGGTGTATAGAAAAGCAACTGCCATAACTTAGCTGGTGCTGTTCCGTGATCATGAAAAGAAGGCTCAATCCTAGAAAATTGATTCAGCAGGGGGTTGCTACTTGAACCTTGAACTAGGATCTTAAATTCAACTTAAGAGAGGAAACATGCTTCAAGTAAGAATACATGGAAGAGGAGGTCAGGGTGTGGTCTCGGCAGCAGAGATGCTTTCGGTTGCTGCTTTCCTCGAAGGCAAACACGCACAAGCGGTTCCAAGCTTCGGTTCTGAGCGCATGGGGGCACCCGTGGTCGCCTTTTGCCGTATTGACGACAAAGAGATACGGCTGAGGGAACCTGTGCTTGAACCCAATGCGCTCATCGTGCAAGACCCAACTCTTTTCCAGGCCATCGATGTTTTCAACGGTCTGCCGGATGACGGTTACCTGCTCATCAACACGGGCCGAGACATCGTCGAGTTAGGCATCGAAAACGCAGTGGAGCAGCTCCCAGAAGGGCATGTTTGCACCGTTCCCGCTACAGAAATTGCACTGAAATACGTCAAACGCCCCCTACCCAATGCGGTGCTTCTGGGAGCTTTATCGGCGGTCACGGGTGTCATCAAGATTGAATCCGTGGAGGAGGCCATTAAATCCAAGTTTCCTGGAAAAATCGGAGAGGCCAACATCGCAGCAGCCCGGGCGGCCTATCAATCCACGTCAACCGAATCCTGATTGAGGAGGAATTAAATGTTGAAACAAATTGAAGGTTCTCATGGTGTGGCAGAGGCGGTGGGTCTTTGCCGTCCTGAAGTCATCTGTGCCTATCCCATTACACCACAGACTCACATTGTTGAAGATTTGGGAGCCCTGGTAAAAAAGGGGCAGCTTACCGATTGTGAGTTCATCAATGTGGAGTCTGAATTTGCCGCACTCTCAGTTGGGATTGGATCCTCTGCAGCAGGTGCTCGGACTTACACGGCTACCGCCAGTCAGGGCCTGCTCTATATGGCTGAGGCCGTTTATAATGCTTCGGGCCTGGGTTTACCGATTGTCATGACGGTGGGCAACAGGGCGATTGGTTCTCCGATCAATATCTGGAATGACCAGTCTGATTCCATGTCCATGCGGGATGCCGGATGGATTCAGTTGTTTGCAGAGACCAATCAGCAAGCAATCGATGTGCACATTCAGGCTTTTAAGATTGCCGAGGCTCTGAGCATGCCGGTCATGGTATGTATGGATGGTTTTATCCTGACTCACGCCTACGAGCGTATGGATGTGCCCGATCAGGAGCAGGTGGATCGTTTTCTGCCACCTTTTGAACCACGCCAGGTTCTTGATCCAGCAGATCCCAAATCCATCGGTGCTATGGTGGGGCCTGAAGCTTTTACCGAGGTACGCTACATAGCACATCACAAACAGATGCAGGCGCTCAAGGTGATCCCACAAATTGCTGAACAATTCAAAGGGATCTTTGGACGCGATTCCGGCGGCTTGATTTCCACCTACCGGGCAGATGATGCAGATACCCTGATCGTGACCCTGGGGTCTGTGATCGGCACCATCTCAGAAGTGATCGATGAGATGCGCGATAAGGGTCAGAAGATTGGAGCCGTGACGATTCGCTCTTTCCGTCCTTTTCCTTTGGATGAGATTCATGAAGTTTTAAAGAACACCCGACGGGTGGTGGTCTTTGAAAAATGCCTGGCTGTTGGATTGGGTGGCATCGTAGCCAGTAATGTTCGAATGGCTCACCGCGGACAGACCTCTCCGGTTTACACCGTCATCGGAGGTCTGGGAGGACGACCGATAACACGGGCTTCGCTGCAAGAACTTTTTGAAAAGGCCATGACCGATGATCTGGAAGAAACCACCTTCCTTGATCTCAAGCAGGATGTGGTGGATCAAGAAATGGAACGTGAAAAGAAATTTAGCCGTTCTGGAGCCATTGCAGAAAATATTTTAAGAGATGTTGGGGTCGTTGATGTCGCCAAAACCACTTAAGCAGGAGTAAACGATGGTAAATCAGCAGGTTAAATTTTATCAAACCGGTACCCTCACCGTGGGAAATCGGTTGTTGGATTCAAAACTGCGAACCGTTCAGGCGACTATGGATCGTTCCAACTCCCTGGATTCTGGACACCGTGCCTGTCAGGGGTGTGGAGAGGCACTGGGTGCACGTTATGCTATTGATGCGGCTATGCGTGCCACCAACAATCAACTGATCGCGGCAAACGCTACAGGTTGCCTGGAAGTTTTCACTACACCCTATCCGGAATCAGCGTGGCGTATCCCCTGGATGCATTCACTGTTTGGAAATGCACCCGCAGTGGCAACTGGAATTGCCGCAGCCTTGAAAGTAAAAGGGAAAAATGATGTGCGAGTCATCGCACAGGGTGGTGATGGGGGGACTACGGACATCGGCTTTGGTTGCCTTTCCGGGATGTTCGAACGCAATGACGATGTTCTCTACATCTGTTACGACAACCAAGGCTATATGAATACAGGAGTACAACGTTCCTCTGCAACTCCAGGAGGAGCCCGAACAGCCACCACAATGCCCCTTGGTCCGGAGCCAGGTGCGGATTTCGATAAAGGTAAGAATGTTCCCCTGATTGCGATGGCGCATAATATTCCTTATGTGGCCACCGCAAGCGTTGACCGGTTGCATGATCTGGAAGCCAAAGTAAAAAAAGCGATGAGCATCCGGGGTGCTCGTTACATACAAATCTTTGTACCCTGCCCTTTGGGATGGGGGTCCAATCCTGCGAACACCATTCAGGTTGCCCGATTAGCTGTTGAATGTGGCATGTATCCTCTCTTTGAAGCCGAGTTTGGAGAGATCATCTCAAGCACAAAAATACGCCGCAAAGTTCAAGTTGAAGAATACCTGAAACTTCAACGTCGCTTTGCCCATGTATTAAAAAATCCCGATCAACTGCAATTGGTCCAAAGTGTGGCGGATAAAAACATCCAGAAATTCTCGTTAATGGGTTTTCAAGGTGGTGAAGTATGAAAAATCAAGAAAAAATCGACAATAAACCTTATGCCATCACACTGGATGTTGGCAGCAGTCTGCTGAACAAAACGGGTTCATGGCGTACGACGAAACCGGTCTATGTGGACCGTCATCCACCCTGCAATAATGCCTGTCCAGCCGGAGAAAACATTCAGCAATGGCTTTATCACGCTGAAGAAACAGGTTACGAAAAGGCCTGGAGGGAGATCATGAAACAAAACCCCTTCCCGGCGATTATGGGACGGGTTTGTTATCACCCCTGTGAAGAGTCCTGTAACCGGGGGGATTTGGACCAACCTGTAGGAATCAACTCGGTGGAGCGGTTTCTAGGCGACCAGGCGATAAAATTCGATTGGAAGATTGAGCCAGGCAAGTCTACTGGGAAAAAAGTAATGATCGTTGGCGCAGGTCCTGCTGGACTCTCATGCGCCTATCATCTACGCCGTCAAGGACATGAGGTGACTGTGTATGAAGCCTCTCCCAAAGCCGGAGGGATGATCCGTTATGGTATTCCCAAGTATCGAATGCCCAGGGAAAAGTTAAATGTGGAGATACTCCGCGTGCAGGAGATGGGGGTGACTATTGAGTTCAATTCACCGGTGGATGATATCTTGGCCAAGAAGAAAGAAGGCAGTTTTGATGCCGTATTTCTGGCTGTAGGAGCCCAGGTGGCAAAGGTGGTGGATATCGAAAACGATGGCGCCATACCCATCCTCAGTGCTCTGGATGTCCTGAGAAATTCGGAAAATGATGAACCAACCGGACTCAATGGGAGGGTTATCGTTTATGGAGGAGGAAATACTGCAATCGATGTAGCCCGGACTGCAATTCGCCTTGGTGCACTGGATGTCCACATCATTACTGTAGAAAGTGGTGAGAAAATGCCTGCCCACGAAATGGAGGTCAAGGAGGCCCTGGAAGAGGGGGTCCAATTCATGAACTTACGCTCCATTCAACGCTGTGAAGGTAAAACTTTGGTGTTGGAAAAAATGGTGGACACAGAAGGCGGTTGGCCACAAGCATCCGGGCAGTATGAAAATTTTACAGGGGATGTATTGGTACAGGCTTTAGGACAGACCGTCAAGACTGATCCCTTTCAACAAATCCCAGGCATGGTCATCCATGAGGGAGTGTTGCAGGTAGATTCCAGTATGATGACAGGATATAATGGGATTTTTGCTGGAGGTGACATGGTGCCCTCTCAGCGAACTGCCACGACAGCCATTGGTCATGGTAAAAAGGCGGCTTTAAACATCAACAACTGGTTAAATCAAACCACTTATCAACCTGCTCCAAAACATGAGATAGTCAATTCATCCATGATGAATACCTGGTATTACAGTGATGCTCCACGAACCTTCAGACCTATTCTGAATCTTGTCCGGCGTGTTTCAGGTTTTGCAGAGGTGGTGGGAAATCTTGATGAAAGCAACGCCGCCTATGAAGCCCGCCGATGCATGTCTTGTGGCAACTGTTTCGAGTGTGATAACTGCTATGGCGTCTGTCCGGATAATGCCATTACCAAACTGGGCCAGGGTCTGCGTTTCGAATTTAAATATGATTACTGTAAAGGATGCGGCATGTGTTCCATGGAGTGCCCCTGTGGAGCCATCCGGATGGAGACAGAAAGCATCTAAGTCCTAGGGATGAGGCACTAAGGGTTCTTTTATCCTCTGAGAAAACCTCATGAATGAGAAGAAATGAAACCCTATCGTAATATTCAGGAAAAACCGGAAGCAGTTTATTATTTTGGCACCTGCCTCGCGGATATGCTTTACGCGGAAGCGGGCATGGCGGGGATCCGGTTACTTCAGCGCGAGGGGATACGGGTTATTTATCCGCGGGGCCAGAGCTGTTGCGGCCAGCCAGCCTTCAATTCAGGATTTCAGGACGAAGCAAGAAAAGTCGCTGCGTTGCAAATTGAACAATTCCCAAAAAACTTGCCGATCGTGATTCCCTCCGGTTCCTGCGGTGCAATGATGACCCAGCATTACCAAGAACTCTTTGAGGGTCATCCACTCCAGGAAAAAGCCCAGTCATTCTCTTCGAGAATATTTGAACTGAGTGAATTTCTGGTTAATGTGCTCAAGGTGAAGCTGGAGGACCTCGGGGGGCCGGTGAAGGTTACCTGGCACAGTTCCTGTCATGCGAAGCGTGAGTACGGGCTCGGCGATGAAGCCAAGCAGCTGTTACGCCAGTTGAAGAACGTGGAGCTGGTGGAACTGGAACGGGAGAACGAGTGCTGCGGTTTCGGCGGGACGTTTTCGGTCAAGTTTCCTGAAATATCTGGGGTGATGGCGCATGACAAGTCGACGGACGTGATGCAGACCGGTGCCGATTTTCTGCTGAGCACCGACTGCGGCTGCCTGATGAACATCAACGGAACCCTGGAAAAGCAACAGTCCCGGGTTCAGGTTGAACATTTTGCCTCTTTCCTTTGGAACAGAACTCATACTTCCTGAATCAATGCCTCACAATATACTTTCCGAGAAGACTTTTCTCGAAGATACTGGCACAGCCCTGAAAAACCAACAGCTTCGGCGTAATTTTAAACGGGCGATGAACGGGCTGATGGAGAAGCGCCGGGGCATGTTCCCGGACACCTCAGAACTCGAGGAACTACGCGGCCGGGCCGGCGGCATCCGCCGCAAAACCCTCGCCCATCTTCCGGAACTGCTCGAACAACTCGAGGCCAACTGCGAACGTAACGGCATTCGGGTACACTGGGCGGAGACGACGGAGCAGGCGAATCGGATTGTGCTCGAAATCGCACGTTCCGCAAACGTCCGGCTGGCGGTGAAGGGCAAATCAATGGTTTCGGAGGAGATGCATCTCAATGCCTTCCTCGAAGAACATGGCATAGAGGCCATCGAATCAGATCTTGGCGAGTACATCATCCAGGTCGTTAATGAGCTCCCCTCCCACATCATCATGCCAGCGATCCACAAGAACCTGGACGAGATCTCGGACCTCTTTCACGAGAAAGTGGATCCGAACCGCTCCAGCAAGACCGCCGAGGAAATGACCGCAACCGCACGCCTGATACTGCGCCAGAAATTTCAAGACGCCAACATGGGCATCTCAGGGGTCAATTTTGCGGTGGCCGAAACAGGGACCCTCTGCCTCGTCGAGAACGAGGGCAACGGGCGCTTCAGCACTACTCTTCCAAAAGTCCACGTCGCCGTGATGGGCATCGAAAAGGTAGTCGAGTCCCTCCATGATCTTCCCCCGCTGCTGACGATGCTCCCGCGTTCTGCCACTGGACAGCCGATCACCACCTATTTCAATATGATCAGCAGTCCGAGACGCGAGGGGGAACTGGACGGACCCGAAGAGGTCCACCTGGTGCTGCTGGACCATGGGCGCAGCGAGATATACGAGGATGAACTTCTGCGGGAGACCCTGCTCTGCATCCGCTGTGGTGCCTGCATGAACCACTGTCCGGTTTATACGCGCATCGGCGGCCATGCCTACAATGCCGTCTACCCCGGGCCGATCGGCAAGATCTTCACGCCTCAGATCGAGGGTATCGAAAGTGCGGGTTACCTTGCCAATGCTTCCAGCCTTTGTGGTGCCTGCGTCGAGGTCTGTCCGGTCAAAATCCCGATCACGGACATTCTACTCAGACTTCGCAGGAATCATGTCCGGAACAAAAATGCTCGGCACTGGACGGATCTGGACGGCGGGAAAAGCCTCATGGAACTAATGACCTGGAAGGGTTGGAAACAGGTTTTAAGTCAACCGGGCCTGTACCGTACCCAGTCTTCGCTGCTCAGTCGGATCGGGAACCTGCTGCCCGCACAGATGCCGGTCCTCCGACAATGGGCCCGCTCAAGGAGCCTGCCCCGTTTCTCGAAAAAACCCCTGCACAGGCTAGTCGAAGAGGCCGGGATCGATCATGAATGAATCCACCTCTGCCCGCTCCCGGATCTTGGAAAAACTGCATGGGATACATTCCCGGAGCCGATTTGCCGATCCCCCGGAAATAACGGAGCCTCAATCCCCTTCATGGACGACAGAAGAAAAAATCTCCCGTCTCAAAAACAGGATGGAGGCAGTTCATACGGAGGTGCATTGCTGTAGTGACCGCAGATTCGGCACGGTTTTCCGGAGGGTGGTGGATGAGAAATCCATCGGCAGTCTGCTCTGCGCAAAGAACACCCGGCTCGGTGGTCGGGTCCGCTCGTTGAAGCAACGTTATCCCAAGCAGTTGCCGGAACTGGTGAATTACGACGAAAGCATCGAATCGATGAAACAACGGATTTTCTGCATCGATGCTTCAATCACCGAAACCCTGGGAGGCATCGCCGAGACTGGAAGCCTCATCCTCTGGCCTTCCAGAGAGGAACCGAGACTGATGTCCCTGGTTCCTCCGATACACCTGGCCGTGCTCCAGGCGGAAACGATTTACCATACCTTCTCCGAAGCTCTACGGGAAGGGTGCTGGTCGGACAGGATGCCCACCAATGCCCTGCTGATTTCAGGCCCATCTAAGACTGCGGACATCGAACAAACCCTTGTTTACGGGGTGCACGGACCCAAGCAACTCGTGGTTTTTATTATTCAATCCAACTAACTTCATAATTTTTACAACCCTTCAGCTGAATATCACCAGAGGCTAGTTCACCAAGAGGAATTGTGGATTGTTACCTCTTTTGAACGAAAAAGGAGGGGTGCATTTCCATAGGAATTAATACAAGAAAGTCGGTGGTGGTTTAAGTTAATGGACCATAGTGAGTTCTTTCGAACGGTAAATAATCTTTTTTTATCAATCCCCAGCCTAGATAGATAAGCTACTGATAAAAAATTTATTTCATTAATTCAATGTTATAGGGATTTTCAAGAAAATATTTCTCCTCCAATCAACCTTTTTATTCAATAAAAAAGAATAAAAATTAGTGCAAACGCAAAATAATCCTTGACAATATTGTGCATTCGCACTATAGTGAATACACTAACGCATCGGAATGAAACCGGTGATTCTAGTGAAAAATCAATTTAACTTCAAGAAAGGTATACATGAAAGCACAGACCGAGCACAAAAAAAATATACAGAAATCTGCCAATCTGGGAATGGAAACTTTCCTCAACTGGCAAAAACAGACCATTGAAAACACCTTCTCAATGTTAGACCAGGGCATTGCAACCCAGGAGGACAATCTAGCCAAAACACGGACGATTGTTAAGGAATGGGAAAACAATTTAAACCAGGTGTGGGGAAGTCAGAAGGAAGAATTCAAGTCCATTGCGATGAAATTCAGTGAAGCTCTTTGGCCTGAATCCAAGAAACAGGTTGAACAGGTTGAAAAATTCTATCAGGACAACTTTGGTGGAACAGCAAACAAAACCCTCGAAATGCTTGAAAACAGTATTGATCGCAGCATTGAAAGCAATTTGTCTTTTGAGAAGATATGGGTCTCTCAGTTGCGCGAAAACTACACCTGTGGCACAGAAAATCTGCGTAAACAGATGACTGCATTATCGAGTATTTCTTGAAACAAGAAGAAAGGGCTAGTGATCTTTTTTTGATTTCAAATTCATGAGCACCATGTTCGCTTGCGAAACATGTTGCTCAAAATGTTGTGCGAATGCAAAATAACTATATACTATAAACCGCCCTTCGTAAGCTAGGGGCGTTTGGGCTAAATCCAATTGAAGTCGAAGAAGTCATTCAGAATCTTTGACAAAAACAATCCTTATCCAAGAGAATAAAAGATGATTGACAATACAAATTACATCAAAAATGCACAGAAAGCCGCCAATGATGGCATGGAGACCTTCCTTAACTGGGGTCAGGCTGCGATTGACAATACCTTTTCGATGTACGAACAGGGTATTGCGGCACAGGAGTCAAACATTGCAGAGGCTCGAAAGCAATTTCAGGAATTGGAAAGCAACCTCACTCAAAAGTGGAATAATCAAAAAGAACAGTTTAAATCCATGACCATGGAGTTGAGTGAAGCTTACTGGCCTGAATCTAAGCAATTAATGGAAAAAGCCGAAAAGCTTTATCAGGACAACATCAATGAAATGGTTAACAAAAACCGTGAGATGCTGGAAAAAAATCTCGACAGTAGTGTAGAAAATACTCTCGAAATAGAAAAAAAATGGGTTTCTCAATTACGCGAAAACTATGCAAGTGGTTCTGAAAATTTGCGTAAGCAGTTTGATGAATTGGTATCCCAGGCTGCCGAATCTACGACAACAAAAAAGTAATTTCGTGGAGGGTAAGGTTTTTCCATTTTATTATGTTGTTTTACTTTTGAACAAAAAAAATCTTTGTTCACTTGTGTTAGAGAGGCTTAAGAATCCAATCCGGAGTCTTGGTGGAAAACCGATTATGGGAGAATGTTCCCATGAAAAAGAAATCCCATTTAGCCTCTCTACCCCCCTTGAAAAAACGCAAATACTTGAGTATTAGGGCATGCTTCGACTCGTTATTGAGTCGAAGACTCGAAAGATAACGAGCTGTTTTTTTCGATAAATTTTGATGACTGATTTTTTTTGAGGAAAAACCTCTTTACACGATTTTTGCTGTTTTCCATTTATCATTCATTTTAAAGAATTCTGAAAATCACAAAAAGGATTATGGGATTAAAGATTCAGGAACATGTACTCCGTCGCAGCCTATCTGACGAGTTGCACGCTCGATCTTTCCAAGAATTTGAGGGAGGTGGCAGGTTTATTCGATTCGTATTTATGATCGAGTCGACTGATCAAACGATCATTGAACCTATAAATCGTTTTCTGACAAAATTTGATGCTCCTCAAATCACTTCTGAAGAAAAATTTAAAAGAGTCGAGATGGGCTCATTTTCTTTGAGAGTAGAGCGTCATACAGAGTTTGTTACTTTAGGATTTATAGTTAAGGGAGAAAAAATTCAAACCGGACTCGCTGAAGGCGCCTTTGAACCTGAATCACATGAGGCTTTGCCTTTTCAACTGGTTGAAGAAATTCCTGAAAAATTATTTCATGCAATTTGGTTGGAAATTGGAGGTAACCCTCCAAAAGATCTGACTCCGGAAAAAGTTCAAGATATCATCAAAGGACGTTCAGGAGCTTCCAGCTCGATTTCAGGCGGAGCAGCACAAGTCCATTTTAGTTTTGACATAGACCATAATGGTTTTTCCAGAGCACTGATTTTCAATAATACCATTCCAGCAAGTCGTTTATGTCGTATTGTTCTTCGAATGGTAGAGTTCGAAACTTATCGGATGCTGGCATTATTGGGACTTCCAACAGCCAGAAGATACATGAATCAGCTCAGCCAAATTGAACAGAAATTGTCTGATGTAACCCATCAATTGAATGATCAAATAGCATCTGGAAACGAAATGGTTCAGGAATTATTACCTGAACTCTCGCAGATGGCAGCAAAAGTGGAACAGATTGCTGCTGATACCTCCTACAGGCTTGCAGCCACGATGGCTTATCGGGATATTTTCCTATCCCGATTGGAAACACTGCAAATCAGTAAACTGAACGGGCATCAAGGATTGAATGGTTTTTTGGACAGACGGATGATGCCTGCAATGCAGACTTGTGTTGCATTTGGGGATCGCCTGGCCAATTTATCCGAACGCATTTCCCGCACAGGTTCTTTGCTAAGAACCCAAACAGAAACAAATATTCAAAGGCAGAATAGGGACTTGCTTGCCTCAATGAACCGACGTGCGAAGGCACAACTGCGTTTGCAACAGACGGTGGAAGGATTGTCTGTTGCTGCAGTAACATATTATGGGGTCGGATTGGTTGCTTATGTTTCAAAGGCACTACCGTTGATGAAATGGGAGGTGGATATAACTTTGGTTAAAGCCTTATCTGTTCCTCTGGTGGCACTGGCCGTATGGATGTTTCTTCATAAATTCAGAAAGACTGTGCAACATTTGGATGAATTAAAAACTTCTGCTTAATGACTCAGGATCGTTATCAAATTATTCCTATGCTCTGCGTGAGGATGTTTATCGGGGGCGTTCTCTGCAGTCGTAGAAAAAAATAATGCAGGCTGAAATGTTTTATCCGTGTAACATCGGGATCAGTGTCAAAAAACCTCGAACCGCCAGATAAATGTATCGCTAGAGTATAATAAGGTACGCTGAATTGAAAAAAAAGGGGTACACAATAACGTGCAAAGTAAACAAGTGGCACGGCAAAACCACGTGAAACTATTGATGTGGCAATCTTCAAAAACCAAAAACGAAATTCTATTTTAAAGAAAGGAAGACATGAGTGAAAACAAAGCAATTGTGATAGTCGCTGCTACCCGCACTGCTGTAGGCTCCTTTGGAGGATCGCTTTCTTCAATCCCCGCCACCAAATTAGGAGCTGAAGTCATAAAAGGACTTCTACAAGAGACAGGAGTGAAAGGAGAACAAATTGATGAAGTCATTCTGGGCCAGGTATTAACTGCTGGCAGTGGACAGAATCCTGCTCGTCAATCAACATTGGCCGCAGGTTTGCCTCATACTACCCCAGCAATGACTATTAACAAGGTATGCGGCAGCGGACTCAAAGCAGTTCAATTGGCTTTTCAGGCGGTTGCCTGTGGAGACGCAGAAATTGTCGTAGCCGGAGGACAGGAAAACATGAGCATCTCGGGCCATGTACTTCCAAAATCAAGAGATGGTATAAAAATGGGTCCATGGGGGCTTGTTGATTCTATGGTCGTTGATGGTTTGTGGTGTGCTTTTAACGACTATCATATGGGGACAACTGCAGAGAATATAGCTGAACAGTTTGAATATTCACGCGAGGCACAGGATCAATTTGCTGCAGACTCGCAACAGAAAACCGAAGTAGCGCAAAAGTCCGGACTGTTCAGTGACGAGATTACTCCTGTGTCCATTCCACAACGCCGGGCCGACGATATAATTTTTGAGAATGACGAATTTCCACGTCACGGCACTACCGCAGAGTCTCTTGGCAAACTACGCCCAGCATTTTCAAAAGAAGGTTCTGTCACTGCTGGTAATGCCTCAGGCCTCAACGATGGAGCAGCAGCAGTCATGGTTATGAGTGCTGCAAAAGCTAAAGAGTTAGGGTTAAAGCCGATGGTAAAAATTGTTTCGTACTCAAGTGCTGGTGTTGATCCCAGAATTATGGGAACAGGACCAATTCCGGCAACCAATAAGTGTTTGGAAAAGGCAGGCTGGACGGTCTCCGATCTTGATCGTGTTGAAGCAAACGAGGCCTTTGCTGCCCAAGCGATGTCAGTCAATAACTCACTTGGTTGGGACAGTGCAAAAGTGAACATAACCGGCGGCGCAATCGCTCTAGGTCATCCAATCGGGGCATCAGGTGCCAGAGTGTTGGTGACTCTACTTCATGGCATGCAGCGAGACAAAGCGGATAAAGGTCTTGCCACCTTATGTATTGGTGGTGGTATGGGAGTCGCGATGGCCGTTGAACGACTCGATTGATGAAATCCAAGAAAGAAAAGCTTAAACAAAAAAAGTACTATGGAAATTGAAAACAAAGTGTTTGTTATTACAGGTGCTGCTCAGGGACTTGGCAAAACCTTTGCCCAGGATCTTGTTACACGAAACGCAAGACTGGCATTGGTGGATGTAAACAAGGAAGCTCTGGATCAAGTTGTTGCTACTTGCTCCAAAAGTGGAATTGAAGCTCGGAGCTACCAAGTCAATGTGGCTGATGAATCAGCCGTTGAAGCGTTATTCAATCAGGTGTCCGAGGATTTTGGAACCGTCGATGTGTTGATCAACAATGCTGGGATTACCCGTGACGGACTGATTGCAAGGATTAAAGACGGTGAGATCCGCAAAATGTCTCTTGCCAACTGGCAAATGGTTCTCGATGTAAATCTCACAGGCACCTTTCTCTGTGGGCGTGAGTTTTTTGTTAAACTCCTTGAACAGAAAAAATCTGGAGTTTGTATCAACATCTCTTCCATTTCGCGTTCTGGAAATCAGGGGCAAAGCAATTACACCGCATCCAAAGCAGCTGTCGCAGAAATGACCGTGACCTGGGCCAAAGAAATGGCACGTCATGGGATCCGTGTCGGTGCAATAGCTCCTGGATACATCAATACTGAAATGGTGGCTGCTATCCGAGAAGATGTGAAGCAGAAGATCATTGAACAGATTCCCACCAGAAGGCTCGGAGAACCTAGTGAAATCAGCCATTCTGTATTCTATATCCTAGAAAACGACTATTTCACAGGCAGGATCATCGAGTGTGATGGTGGTTTAAGGATCTAATTTACAAGCAAATAAAAGTGAATCATGAATGACGAAACACAAAAAAAGGACCCTCAATATCAGTTTCAGGAACTGTTTTCGCAGATGGTGAAGCAGACCAGTTCCATGCTGACTCCGATGGACCCTCTTGGGGCGATGAAGCCCATGCAGCAGATCGCCGAAGCCTGGACACGCAATCCCCAGCAGTTCACCGAGGCGATGCAGTCCTGGACCCAGCAGATTGGCGAAATGAACACCCGCATCTGGCAGGAATTTCTGGACCGCCAAAATACAGAAGACTCCAGTCAGGCCGCTCAGGAGCTGGCTGAACTTCCCTATTTTAAATGGATCAGGGAATACTACCAGACCTATTCGACGTGGATGGAGCAGCAGATCAAAGAAACAGAAGGGGTTTCAGATAAAGTCAAAGAGGATGCGGCATTCTGGTCGAAGCAGGCGCTAAGCGCCCTTTCGCCCAACAACTACTTTTGGACAAATCCTGATGCGATCAATGAATTTGTCGAAACCAAAGGGGAAAGTCTGCGCAGTGGGCTACAGAATTGGCTGGACGATCAAAAAAGAGATGGAATGCCTGAAATGGTCGATCGTACAAAATTCGAGGTAGGAGGAAACCTTGCCAACACTCCTGGAAATGTTGTTTTCCGCAACGAACTGATTGAACTCATCCAATACGCGCCTTTGACGGAGAAGGTTCATGAAATTCCACTGGTGATTACTCCGCCTTGGATCAATAAATTCTACATCCTCGATCTGAAACCCAAAAAAAGTCTTATCCTCAACTTGGTCTCTCAAGGTTATACGGTCTTCGTGATCAGTTGGAAGAACCCAACAGAGGAAATGCGTGAAACATCTATGGATGATTACATGACTCAAGGGCCTTTGAAGGCCATAGAAGTCGCAAAAAATATCACCAAATCAAAGAAAGTACACGCTGTAGGCTACTGCATCGGAGGGACTTTGTTGGCCTCTGCAATGGCCTGGCTCAATCACTCCGAAAATAAAAAAACAAACATCGTACAGGATTGGACACTTCTCACGACCCTAGTTGATTTTGAACGTCCTGGAGAACTGGGAAGCTTTATCAACGAGGAATCCATAAAGTATTTAGAGGAGCAGATGTCTAAACAGGGATATCTGGAAGGTGGGCAGATGGGGAACACGATGCGGATGCTTCGACCGGATGGATTAATCTGGCATTATTTCATCAACAACTACCTCTTTGGAAAGCAACCGCCTCCGATTGATTTGCTGTTTTGGAACGATGATGCGACACGGATGCCGGAGAAAATGCATTCCTTTTATTTACGAGAATACTACCTAAAAAATCGGCTTTGTAAGCCAAATGATATTGAACTTGCAGGCTATACAATTGATCTCGGTTGCATCAAACAACCTCTTTACTGCGTTTCCGCCCTTGAAGATCATATCACTCCTTGGAAACAAGTCTACCGTATCAACGATTTAGTCAAGAGCCCTGTGCGTTTTGCTCTTTCTACTTCAGGTCATATTGCAGGAGTGGTCAACCCACCGGTTGATCCTCCAAAACGTAGCTTCTGGGCCGGAACGGGAAATGCTGCATTAGAACCCGAAGCATGGCAGGCACAGTTAGAAAAGCAACCTGGAACCTGGTGGTCTGACTGGAATGAGTGGCTTAATGAACGGTGTGGAGAGATGGTGAGCCCTCCTAAAATGGGCAGTAAAAAGTTTCGCCCTCTAGCCGATGCTCCAGGAACATATGTTTTGGAATCTTGAAAAAAACAGAGTGAATTAAAAAACTGCGAAACAGAACTTGGAAGCCCCTGATGTTCAGATTTCAAATTAGTAACGGAGGCCTTTTGATGAACTAATCAAGAATTCCAAAAATCGAATGACTCCTGCCTCAGATGATACTTAGATCCTTTCGAGAACGATCATCCTACCTTCAAATAAACCTCAGGGGGATAAGCACTTCCCCCTATATCCTTTCCTTCGACAAAAACACCAGAGCACATTCCTGCTATTCTAAAGAATCTCTTCGTTCAAGACAATTGGTCAGATAGTTTTATATTTAGATATTCAAATTTATTAAAGTGATTTTTATCAGGAATTGTGCGATTCAAGCAATAGCACAATAGGGTTCCTGTTCAGGAGAACACTGGAAAAGCTTGAAAAAAAAAGAATATATCAGATAAAAATCACTTTAATGAATTCATTGAACTAGCATTCATTTTATGTCGATAAGGGAAGGAAAGTTATAAATATATTGGTAAGGCCATTTTTTAACTTGACAGGATATTAGTCTTTCCATATTATTCGAACACTTTGAAAAGTTTGTCTCACTTCATAGGCATATCCATTCGTGGATGAGGCGGACAAGCATAACTGTTCTGCTAAAAGACTGGATTTTGGTTGACTCATTGAAAAGATGAGTTTGGACCTAAAATAGGGTCTAGTAGGAGAAGAGTAATCAAGGTTTCTGGAATCCAGATTTTTTTAAGGATCCAGATTAATTGATAAAATCTCATTATGGAGCCTTTTATGAAAAAAAGAATCATTAACACCCTCGTTACCTGTTCAGTCTTTCTGGCATTACTGAGCTTCTCATCAGGATCGGTTTTTGCCAAAAAAGTACTTCTCAAAGTACCCGTCTGGTTTCCAACCGCCTTGCCAGCTTTGGGTACTTCTCCGGCATGGATTGAAAAGCAAATCAACGCCATAGGAGGTGACGTTAAGATTAAGGTCTATGAGCCTGGTAAACTGGTTCCTCCTAAAGAAATGCTTGAAGCTGTTTCTAAAGGACAGGTCAATGCTGGATATACCACACCTGGCTATAACACTGGGAAACTGGGCGACAAAGGTGCCATCTTTTCAGCGGTTCCTTTTGGGCCAGATGCGCCAGAATTCCTGGCTTGGGTCTACTATGGAAATGGCCGAACGCTATGGCAGAAGACCTACGATGATGCCGGATTTAATGTCCAATCAGTTCCTTGCGGTATTATCGCACCAGAAACTTCTGGTTGGTTTTCGAAAGAAATCAATTCGCCTGCCGATCTAAAAGGCTTGCGTATGCGTTTCTTTGGCCTGGGTGCACGTGTCATGGAAAAATTGGGAGTATCTACTTCTCAGCTTCCTGGCGGTGAAATCGTACCGGCTCTTCAGAAAGGTGCTATTGATGCAACTGAATTTTCCATGCCTGCTATCGATAGAAGGCTGGGCATAAACAAAATCCTTAAGTACAACTATTATCCTGGCTGGCATCAACCTGCTACCTTGTTTGACTTGATTATCAACAAGGATACATGGAATGCCATGTCTAAAGGTCAACAAACCGTTGTTGAGCTAGCTTGTAAGGCGGTCATGACTGATGGACTGGCAATGGGAGAATCAATGCAGTTTGACACCATGAAAGAAAACGCTGCAGCAGGCACTCAAAACATGTACTGGTCTGATGAAATGCTATCTACATTCTCAACAAAGTGGGATGAAGTGGTTGCAGAAGCTATTGCAAAAGACCCGGGATTCAAAGTGATCTGGGATGATCTACAAGAATTCCGTACAAATTACAAAATCTGGAACGAATGGGCCTATTTACCCCGTCCTGGAACAGTTCGTAAATAGTAAACCCTAATTTTATTAATGATCGCGGCAGGGCGCCCATACCCTGCCACGGATAGTACAATGAAACCAAAGGTATATCTGTCATGTCCAATGTAGTCTCTCGCGAGACTCACCATGTGCCGATCTCTTCAATCCTGAATGGATTTGTAAAACGAATTGTTGAGACTGTGGCGTGGTTTAACGTGGTATTGATTTTTCTAATCTTGATTGCCGTAATACTTCGTTACGGCTTCCACCGCAATCAGTTGCTTCTTGGTTGGCCATTAGTACCCATGGAAGAACTTCAATGGCACCTTTACTCTGTACCGGTCATGTTCGGCCTGGCTTATTCGATCACCAATGACACTCACATTAGGATTGACATTGTCCATATGAGAATGTCGCAAAAGCTCCAGCACTTCTTTGAAATTTTTGGAATCCTTTTCTTGTTACTGCCGTGTCTGGTTGTCCTGCTGGACTTTAGTTTTGATTATGCGGTCTACTCCTATATGCATAATGAATCTTCTCAAAGCACGATGGGTCTACCTCATCGCTGGATCGTCAAGTCAGTATTGCCGCTTTCAATGACCCTGATGATCATTGCCACTATAGCCCGTCTGATAGAGGAAACGGTCCTGTTTCTGCACTTCGGCAAAGAACCGCCGAAAACTGGGCAACGTGTATATCCGTTCGATCTAATGACGCTTCGGCTATTCAAACCACTGTCAAAGGATGCCCTCGGCAATGATTTTTTGGAATTTCGTACCACCGTGGATGGCATTGCTGCCCGTTACGCAGCGCAGAGGGCAACCGATTCAGATCGGGAAATACTGACTACCTGCTTCGAGGCCATGGAAAAAGCACACGACACGGAGGATCCTGCTGAAGAAGCCGACATTGATGCCAACTTCCACATGGCCATCGCCAAAGCCGCTCACAACGGAGTTCTTTTGCATATTATGCGCAGCCTTTTTAACCTGCTGCGTAAAGATGTCCTCTTCAATCGCATGCGACTCTACAGCCACCATGGTTCTAGAGTTTTGTTGCTCAAGCAACACCGCGAAATATATGAGGCAATCCAGGCCAAGGATCCTGAAAGAGCCTGTTCAGCAGCGGAAAGTCATCTCGGTTACGTGAAGGAAATGTCAGAGAAGGAACCGCCGGAAGATATTTCAGGTGCATATCCGTTAGATCCAAAGACACGTGGGCTATTCAAACCCATGTTAAAGGATAACGATAACTCCAAAGATGGGGAGGCCTGCTAATGGAATTGGCAGCTGAAAATTATCTGGTCATCGGGATGTTTGTGACATTCATCGCACTGCTCTTTACAGGTTTCCCTGTTGCTTGGGTATTGGCTGGCGTAGGTATTCTTTTTGCCGGCATTGCTTGGTGGACCGACAACGTAATGGAGTGGACCTTCACCGGGCTCGATTACAATACCCTCGGTCTGCTGGTGGGTCGCATCTTCGGAATCATGGATAACTGGGTCTTGATTGCGATTCCGATGTTTATTTTTATGGGGCTCATGCTGGACAAGTCTGGGATGGCACAACGGATGATGACCTCGATGCAGAAATTGTTTGGCAACGTCAGAGGGGGGTTAGCTGTCACTGTTACTTTGATTGGCATTATACTCGCCGCTTCTACCGGTATCATCGGGGCATCGGTTGTTCTCTTGGGATTAATGTCTGTTCCAGTCATGCTCAATCAAAACTACGATAAACCGCTGGCTTTAGGAACAGTAGCCGCCTCTGGTTGTCTTGGTATTCTCATACCTCCTTCCATCATGCTGGTAATTATGGGAGATCAATTGGCGATCCCCATACTTGATTTGTTTATGGGGGCGGTTTTCCCCGGAATAATTCTTGGTTTTCTTTATATTGTTTACATTTTGGTTTACTGCAAAATTAATCCTGATAAAGCACCGCTTGCTGCAGATCACAAAGAGGCAACTCTGAGTGATATTATGCAAGCATTGTTAGATATCGTCCCACCTGCAGGCTTAATTTTACTTGTTCTCGGATCCATTTTTATGGGAATAGCTACTGTCACAGAGGCCTCCGGCGTCGGCGCACTTGGTGCAACACTAATTGCTGTTATGTTCAAGCGCTTTAACTTTAGGGTTTTAAAAGATGTGGTGATCAATACCATGAACACTGCTGCCTATATCTTTGCGATATTTGTTGGTGCAACCATTTTTGCTTTGATTTTGCGTGAATGTGGTGGTGATGAACTCATCGAACGCGGGCTTACAGGATTGGGCTTTGGCCCCTCAGGACTGATTATTTTTGTATTGGTTGTTGTATTCTTCTTAGGATTTTTCCTGGACTGGATTGAGATCAGCCTGATCATGCTGCCGTTGCTGGCACCAGTGGTTAGTGGTCTTGACCTTGATATCAATGGTTTTGGTGTTGTTGATTATCCTAAATTGACATGGTTTGCCCTGTTGGTTGCTGTAACATTACAAACTTCATTTCTGACTCCACCTGTAGGTTTTGCGCTCTTCTATCTCAAAGGAGTTTGTCCTCCCGAAGTACAGATGACTGACATTTACCGAGGTGTCGTACCATTCATCATTTTACAACTGATTGCACTGGTTCTTGTCTTTATATTTCCGGAATTGGTCACTTGGTTGCCATCCACGGTATTCAAACCCCTTTAAGGATCCTGCCTACAGGCGTAAAGTTACTCTACATTTATTGTATTTTTTTGGAAATCAGGTAACTTTAAGCCGGTGAAAAGAACTGCTTCAGCTGTCATGCTTCTGCCTGGTTTTGGCTAATAAAGTACGAGGCATAAAATCAGTCAGTTTGGATGAAAGAAGCCTAAAGTTTCCATAGTATCTGGAGCTTTACAGCAAATCTTAAAAAAGATCACACCCTTTTTCAATCATGGCCTCATCATCAAGCTTCCAGGAACTTCTTGAGGATCTCCGCCGTTTTTTCCCTTCGGAACGACTGATCAATGATCCTCTGCGCCTGCTGGCCTACGGCACAGACGCGAGTTTTTACCGCCTGATTCCGAAATTAGTGGTCAAACTTGAGACGGAGAGCGAGGTGATTCACTTGCTTCAAACACTTGCTCCTTACGGGATTCCAGTCACTTTTCGGGCGGCCGGCACCAGCCTTTCAGGGCAGTCGGTGACGGATTCGGTACTCGGACTGCTGGCTTGGGGCTGGAAGGATTGCCGGATCGAGGATGAAGGACGGACCATTGTTCTGCAACCCGGAGTGATCGGCGGGCAAGCCAACCGCATGCTGGCAGCTTATGGACGCAAAATCGGCCCCGATCCGGCCTCGATCCATTCTGCGATGATCGGCGGAATTGCCGCCAACAATGCCAGCGGCATGTGCTGCGGTACCGATCAGAACAGCTACCGGACTCTCAAGTCCATGCGTGTTGTGCTCGCCGACGGCAGCCTGCTTGACACGGGTTCCACAGAAAGCCGTGACGCCTTTGCTGAATCAAGACCGGACCTCCTGGAGGGGCTGAAACGACTTTCTGAGCAGGTTCGGGGAAATCCGGAACTGTCGGAGTTGATTCACCGCAAGTACAAGATCAAGAATACCACGGGCTACAGTCTGAATGCACTTCTCGATTTTGAAGATCCCATCGAGATTCTCGAACACCTGATGATCGGTTCAGAGGGAACCCTCGGTTTCATCGCGGAGATTACCTATCATACGGTTCCCGAACCGGCTTTTAAATCGACGGCCTTCCTCCTTTTCCTAAATCTTGTCGAAGCCTGTACCACCGTTGCGGCGTTGCGCGGAAAGGGAGTGCAGGCAGTTGAACTGATCGATCGCACGGGACTGAGATCCGTGGAAAATCAGCCTGGGGCTCCGGAATCGATTCGTAACCTCGGAGACGATGCCTGCGCCTTACTCGTCGAGTGCGCCGCCGAATCTAAAAAGGAACGATCACTAAAACAGACCGAAGTGGAAAAGGTGCTGGTCGACTGCAATCTCCTTGAACCCGCAGATTTTCGGACCGATCCCAAAGAGTCGGATGCGCTCTGGAAACTGCGAAAAGGCCTCTTCCCCTCGGTGGGCTCCGTTCGTGAAACCGGCTCAACGGTGGTGATTGAAGACGTCGCAGTGCAGATCGAATCCCTTGCCGAACTGGCGGGCAGCCTCCAGCAGCTATTCCGCAAGCATGGTTACGAAAAGGCGGTGATCTTCGGACATGCACTCGAGGGCAACCTGCATTTTGTCTTTACTCCCGATTTCAACCTGCCCGAGGAGGTAAAGCGCTATGAATCGTTCATGGACGAAGTCTGCGAACTGGTGGCGGGAAAGCTGGCTGGGTCACTCAAGGCCGAGCATGGGACTGGACGCAACATGGCGCCCTTCGTCGAAAAAGAATGGGGCAGGGAAGCTTATGCGTTGATGAAGAAAATCAAACAGCTGTTTGATCCTGAAGAGTTGCTGAATCCGGGGGTGATTCTCAATGATAACCCACGGGTTCACCTTGAAAACCTGAAACCCCTTCCAGAGGCGGACCCAATTATTGATAAGTGCATCGAATGCGGATTCTGCGAAGTCCACTGTCCATCACGGGACCTCAGCCTTAGCCCGCGCCAGCGTATCACCGCCTGGCGGGAACTGAAACAGCTGGAACGCAACGGAAATGACGACGAACGCGCCAAGAAAATGGCGCTGGCTTATCAATATTCGGGAATAGAAACATGCGCCACTGATGGCCTCTGTGCAACAAGCTGTCCGGTGGGTATTGATACAGGGAAGCTGATCAAAAAGCTCCGCATGGAAGGTCAATCGCCCTGGTCTCGCAGGCAGGCCAACTGGATTGCCGATCACCTGGGGGGAGCTTCAAAAATCGCCCGTACAGGACTTGCAGTGGCACAGTTGAGCCGGAATATACTCGGAATACGCACAACAACTCATCTGGCAAAGGCAGCACATGGACTGAGCGGTGGACGTATCCCCCGTTGGAGCACGGATTTACCCGGAGCCGCTCCAGACCTACCACCCCTTCAAGAGTTGCCTCATCCCAACTCTGAGTTATTGGAAGTGGTTTACTTTCCGAGTTGCATCAATCGAACTTTCGGGCCTTCACCGAACCCTCATGATCGCCCAGTGCCTGATGTCGTTCTTTCGGTCTTAAGAAAAAGCGGTTGTTCCATCTCGTACCCCCCCAAACTCAACCACCTTTGTTGTGGCATGGCTTTCGACAGCAAGGGGTTCAAGGAAACTGGAAAACGCAAACTGAAGGAACTTGAGGAAGCCCTGGAAAAAGCAACACGCTCAGGCGAGGTTCCGGTGCTTTGTGATACAAGTCCCTGTACACATCGCATGATCTCTGAACTTCCAGCGCATTTGCATGTTTATGATCCGGTCGGATTTATCTACCACTTCCTGCTAGAACGTCTGGAACTGCAACCCCTGGAAGAAACTGTGCTGCTGCACCCGGTCTGCTCGGTGAAGAAATTGGGTCTGGAAACTCAGCTGCTGGAAATCGGAAGACGCTGCGCAAACAAAGCTGTCATTCCGGACGACTCTGGTTGCTGTGGTTTTGCTGGAGACCGCGGAATCACGTTCCCGGAACTGAATGCATCCGCACTCAAGGGACTTCGGGAGAAAGTTCCAGAAGACTGCCGGAAAGGTTATTCCAGCAGTCGGATGTGTGAAGTGGGGCTGAATCGCCATAGCGGCATTACGTACCAGTCTATCTTTTCCCTCCTCGACGCTGCATCACGTTGAAGGAGTCATTGCGGGTCGATCAATCGAGTACGATCACCACTCGGGCTTCTCGGAGAAAATTCAAATTATCCGCAAGACTTCGGAGTTGGTCCGCATCTGCTTTGGAAAGGATTAAATCAGTCTGGTTACTTCCAGAACTGGAGAGGGCTTTAAGCACCGCTGGAGTTCCCTGGACACGGTCGTTGACGAGAGCCTGGTCCAGATCCCGGACATAACCCGCCATGCCATGTTTTTGCACAAACTCCTGGTCCACATAAGCGGAACCATAGAGTTCATTACCTTCCTCGTCATAAATTTTGGGAGACATGGCCGGTTGGGCTCCACTTCCACGGGCGTCTATGACGAGCCCCGTATATACCCTTCCAGGATCCAGCCTGGATGAGACAGTTGTTGAGGAAGAGGGTGCAGAGATTTCTCTAGGTGCTTCTCCAGACGATGATCCGCTAAGTGCTTCTTTGGGGATGGTCTGCCTCAGCGAAGCTTCCATGAGGATGCTGACGCTGCCATCAGAAAAATAACGGGGTTTGCCGGAAGGACGTAGGCCAAAAAGCCTGCCTTGAACCTTGGTACGAATCGTATCGTTCTGTACCATTGCATCACGCATGGTGGTACTGGAACTGAGGTTGATGCCTTTGATCATTTCCAGCATGTTCCTTGCGGCGTCCAGCCTGGCGGCTCGCAGGGCAGTGGCGTTACGTTGGGCGTCATTTTTTGCCGAACTGGCAGGAGCCCCGAGCCCTTCGGCCATCACCACACCTCGGTCCCAATCCACACACGCGGATTGTCCCGTTTGGGTGCAGCGCTGATCCAATCCCTGGGCGAAAAGAATACTAGAGAGGAGCAGCAGGCTGCCCGTGAAAAAACTCTTCATCGCTGTCATCAGGCCTCCTTAACTAAAGGTGTTCCGCCCCTATCAGAAGGCAGAGAGGATTGATTCGAATTATTGCGGCCGTCTGAAGTATTCAAAAGGCCGCAATCCCATTTAGGCAGCCTCCTCGACGTCCTTCATGCTCAACTGGAGCTTGCCGCGCTTGTCCATACCCATCGCCTTTACGGTGACGATATCCCCTTCGCGACAAATGTCGGTGACCGTGTTTACCCGGTGAGGTGCCAGGTTGGAGATATGCACAAGCCCTTCCGTACCTGGAAAGAGTTCCACAAAAGCTCCGAAATCCATCACTTTTTTCACTGGGCCGGTGTAAGTCTGGCCAATTTCGACGGTACGTGTCAGGTCCTTCACCATTCCCAGGGCAACATCAACCGCCTTGTGCTCCCTGGAGGCAATAGAAACGATCCCATCATCATCAATGTTCATCTTGACCCCGGTTTTTTCGATGATGTCCTTGATCACCTTCCCGCCAGGACCAATGACTTTGCCAATCAGATCGCGTGGGATCTTGTGTGTGATGAAGCGCGGTGCATAATTGGAAAGCCCATTACGCGGTTCCTCCATCGAGGCATTCATGATTTCCAGAATATGAAGCCTTCCATCCCGTGCCTGCTTGAGGGATTTTTCTACAATTTCACGGGATAATCCGCGAATCTTAATGTCCATCTGGAGAGCTGTGATGCCTTCGGAGGTTCCGACGACTTTGAAGTCCATATCTCCGAGATGATCCTCATCTCCGAGAATATCGGAAAGAATGACCATATCTTTGCCTTCGCTGATCAGTCCCATGGCGATGCCGGCTGTGGCACGCTTGAGAGGGATGCCTGCGTCCATCATCGAAAGTGATCCTGCACAGACCGTGGCCATGGAGGAAGAACCATTGGATTCCAGAACCTCTGAAACCAGTCGGATGGTGTATGGAAATTCCTCTTTCGTAGGAAGCATCGGGGTCAATCCTCTTTCAGCTAAGGTGCCGTGTCCAATCTCACGACGGCCAGGACCTCTTGGAGGTCTCGTTTCTCCCACTGAAAAACTTGGGAAATTATAGTGAAGCATGAAATTCTTATAAGAAAGTCCCGGCAAGGCATCAATCATCTGTTCGTCTTCACGGGTTCCCAGTGTGGTCACACCCAATGCCTGGGTTTCTCCACGGGTGAAGACGGCCGATCCATGAGTCCTTGGGAGAACCCTGGTTTCACAACTGACAGGTCGGATTTCGGTGGGTGTCCTTCCGTCGATACGGACCTGATCCTTGATCAGCTTGCTGCGCATTTCCTGCTTTTTGATCTCACCCAAGTAGGTTTTGATCTCTGAAACCACATCCTTATCTGCTTCTTCACCGCCAATTTCTGCAACCACCTCTTCAACGGCTTTGTCGATGCTTGCGTAGCGTTCCTGTTTTTCCTTGATTTGCAGGGCTTTCTGGATTCGTTTTGGTGCAGATTTATAAACCTTCTTTTTTAGATCCTCATCAACCGGTGGTGCTTCCAGTTCACGCTTGGCCTTACCGCAGCGTTTCATCAGTTCTTCCTGCATGTCGATGATGGGTTGAATCTGCTCCTGACCGTACCAGAGGGCATCGAGCATGACGGATTCACTGACTTCATTTGCCTCACCTTCGACCATCAGGATTGCATCCCGGGAACCGGCCATAAAGATGTTCATCTGGCTGCGGCTGAGTTCATCTGGGTCCGGATTGGTGATGAATTCTCCATCGATCATGCCGACCCGTACACCGCCAATGGGCTGTAGCAATGGAATGTCTGAAATTGAAAGGGCAGCTGAAGCCCCAATCATGGCAGCCACATCGGAAGGAAACTCAAGGTCATGACTCAGAACTGTTGCAACGATCAGTGTTTCTGCGAGATAGTTTTCCTGAAAAGAAGGACGCAACGGACGGTCAATGATCCTTGAGATGAGTGTTTCACTGTCCGAAAGACGGGCTTCCCGTTTAAAAAATCCTCCGGGGATTCTACCTGCTGCATAGGCTTTTTCGACGTAAAATACTGAAAGTGGGAAAAATTCTGCTCCCATTCCAGATCCTGGAGCAGCCGTTGCTGCCACCAGCACCATCGTATCTCCATAACGGACCAATACGGATCCGTTGGCTTGACGGGCCAGCCGTCCTGTTTCTAGGCTAAGTGTACCTCTTCCAAATTCTCTTTCTACGATTTCCATAATTCTTTCTTGAAATGGAATGATGACTTATGTCATTCGGTTGTTCGGAACATTCCTTTTCCGTTCGACAGTTTTTGCCATCCCCTATTGAATGGCATTCTGTTTCATCTTCTTTTTTCCATCAGGTGTGTCGTCGTTCCTATACCTAAGCAGCCGGGGCTTGATTTGCATTAAAAAGAACCGGCTAGATCCCTGTGCAGAAAGATTTTCTGAAAAGTCTTTAAGCTCTATGATGGATCAAGTTTTTTTACAAGGAACAGGTGGGATGAAGGTGCTTCGTGAGGAGTGTTTTGTAGGCTTTATTCGGATGCACATTAGCCGACTGGGAATTTCACTTCAGTTCCCGAATCATGGTCGGCTTTTTCATCATCCTAGAGGAATATTTTTAGCGGGCACGAATACCCAGACTTTGGGTAATGTCGGTGAACCGATCCTGGTTTTTGTTTTTAAGATACCTCAAAAAATTCCTTCGCTGCCCTACAAGTTTCAACAGACCACGCCGGGAATTGAAATCCTTAGGTTGTTCCCTGAAATGATCTGTGAGGTAGATGATCCGTTCCGTCAGCAAGGCGATTTGAACTTCTGGCGAACCCGTATCATTTTCCTTGCGTCCAAACTGCTTGACGATTTCGGTTTTACGTTCTTTCGTTATCATAAAAGTTGTTCACTCCTGAACTAACACACGTGATGGTTGAAAATGACAATTCACATTCTCCCATACAAAATGACCAACCGCAATCAGTTTGTTTTCAGAACTAACAGCCTTGGCGTTTAGCGAGGTTTTTGAGGAGCCATTCTCCAGGGAACGAGTCAGAGATCGGCTGAGGTTCCGATCAAGGGGGATTCTTCGTCCCTGAAGGATTTCCTGGATTCTTGGACTATCAACGTCGAAGGTTATCCAGTCTTCCAGTAGGTCAATCGGATCAAGCCAGGGTAGGGATTCAGGTTCTAGTTCCTCTAGGGTTTCAGGACGGTATGCGTCTTCGAGGCAGAAATGTTTTCCACATTGTAAGCGTTCTAAACCATTGAGATGGGCCCCAACTTCCAGTTTGGCGCCAAGCTCCTCTGCCAAAGATCTGATGTAGGTGCCTTTGCTGCAGTGAACTCGAATTTGTAGGAAAGGAAGCTTAACGGATTCAAGTTCCAGTTCCATAAATTCAACCTCCCGTTTTGGCATTTCAATTTCTCGACCCTCGCGCGCAAGCTGATAGGCCCTTTTGCCTTCGAACTTGACTGCAGAATAGATCGGAACCCTTTGCAGATACCGACCTTGGAAAAAAGACAAAGCGGTTTCAAGGTCTTTGACAGGAAATTCAGGGCATTCTTTTTCTTCCAGAATCCTGCCTTCGGAGTCGAAGGTGTCAGTACGGATACCAAGGTGGATATGAGCCCGGTAAACTTTGTCGGTTTCATTGAAGAAAGGTATGAGCCGGGTTCCTTTTCCCAAAAAAACAGGAAGTACTCCACTGGCCAAGGGGTCCAACGTTCCCAGATGACCTGCTTTTTTTTCATTCAGCAAACGTTTTAAAAAACGGATTACGTCGAATGAACTCCAACCTTTCGGCTTGTCGATGTTGAGAATGCGCACCATTGGCGCTCAATCTTCTATTTGATGCTGTCTGATCAGTTTTTCAATTTCGTCACTGTGATCAAACCCGGAATCATAGACAAAATGAAGTTTGGGGGTATTTCGGGTACTCAGAGATTTTCCAAGTTTCTTGCTGAAAAAACCGGATGCACGGTTGAGGGAATCGACCAGTTCGTGCTGTTGTTTCTCATTAATTCCAGTGGATTCTCCATCATTCCAAATCCCTGCATGGCAGACCATTACTTTGGCGAACGAGAGGTCGGATGAGGTCTCAACCCGAGAGATCGTTATCCCTTCAAAGCGAGGGTCATTCGACTCACGATGAAGAATTTGGGTGAGTTTCCGGTGGACCAGAATTTTCAGGTGTGAATGGCCGGCTCGGCGCATAGATAACTTACTAGAGGGTCGCTTTTTCCTCGATCTGCTGAAATGCTACCACGACATCACCTTCCTGAACTTCAGGGAAGTCCATCACCAGGCCGCATTCGTGATTGTTCGTGACTTCACGGACGTCATCCTTGAAACGTTTCAAGGAAATGATGTTACCCTCGTAGAGGTTGTCACCGTTTCGGAGGACACGAGCTATATCATTACGCAACAGTCTTCCTTCAGTAACCAGCCCACCAAAGACCATCCCGTTTTTTGCAGAATTGAATACCTGTCGGACTTCGAGTCGTCCAATGACTTCTTCACGGATTTCAGGTTCCAGCAATCCTTCCATGGCTGCCTTAACGTCGTCCAGAGCATTGTAGATGATATCATAGTTTCTGACATCCACCCCTTCTTGAGAGCGAAGTTGTTTCGCCTTTGAATCAACCTGCACGTTAAAAGCGATGACAATCGCATCGGAAGCGGAAGCCAGAGTAATGTCTGTGGTCGTGATGTTTCCTACGCCTGTATGGATAACATTCACTGTAATTCTCTCATCCCCGAGTTGATCAAGGGAACCTTGGAGGGCTTCTGCGGAACCCTGGACATCGGCCTTGATCAGCAGGCGCAGTTCAATCTGTTCCTGATCATCGAGCTGGCTGAAGATATTATCCAACTGCATTTTCTGTTGCTTACCGACGTTTTGCTCTTTCTGCTGTTGGGTTCTTTCTTCAGCGATTTGGCGTGCGGTACGCTCATCCTCTATTACGATGAACTGTTCTCCGACTTCGGGTTGATCACTCCAGCCTGAAATTTCGACTGGAATCGATGGGCCTGCCTCTTTTTTGGGTTTCCCATATTCATTGAACATGGAACGCACCCTACCATAAGTACTACCACAGACGAAGTAATCACCAATTTTCAGCAGGCCGCGTTGAACGAGAACTGTGCCCATGGTTCCCTGTCCCCGACGCACCTTGCTTTCAATGGTGACTCCCCTGGACATGCCTTTGGAAGTCGATTTGAGTTCGAGGACTTCCGCCTGAAGCTGAATTATTTCCAGCAGTTCGTCCACTCCGTCTCCCCGGGTGGCAGAAACGTTGACAAAAAGGGTGCTGCCGCCAAGGTTTTCCGGAATTAATTCGTGTTCCAACAGGGACTGTTGAATTTTTCCGATATCGGCTTGGGGGCGGTCGATTTTGTTGATTGCAACAATGATCGGAACATTCGCAGCTTTGGCATGATTGATCGCTTCAATAGTTTGAGGCTGCACATTATCATCTGCTGCCACGACTAAAATAACTATGTCGGTGCAATGTGCACCACGAGCACGCATGTTGGTGAATGCTTCGTGCCCCGGCGTATCAAGAAATGTAATCTTCTGTCCTCCGGCTTCCACGTGATAGGCACCAATATGCTGGGTGATACCTCCTGCTTCTCCTTCAGCAACACGGGTCGAACGGATGCGGTCTAGCAGGGAGGTCTTACCGTGGTCTACATGCCCCATGATGGTCACGATTGGAGAACGGCTTTCTAGTTCCGAATCCTCTGCATCCTTTTCCTTGAGGAGGTCTTCCAGTTCGAAAGTTGCTAGCTCGACTTCCACATCGAAATCGGCGGCCAGCAAGGCGGCCGTTTCTCCGGGAATGATTTGGTTGATGGTGGCCATCGTGCCTTCTTCCATCATTTTCTTGAGGATATTGGTCGCCTTGATGCCGATCAGACCTGCAAGCTCACCGATGGTGACTTGGTTTCCGATTTTGATTTTCTTTTTTCTTGGATTGAAAACATGACGAGCTTCATCTTCTCCTTTAGGCAGTCCGAAGTCTCCTTTACGATCCTTGGCACGGTCAGATTTGCGTTTCCGGGGCCCACGCATTTCTGAGGTGGAATAGTATTCCAGAACGTTTTTCTTACGGGGGCCTTTGTTGAATTCAACCCGTCTTTTGGCAGGTTTCTTTGTCGAATCCTCGTTCCATTGATCGGGTTCGGATCCTTTGGTTCGTTTCTTTTCCTGCTTCTTCTCAGTCTTAGCTTTAGGAGGAGATTGCTGAGGTTTCTCTTTTAAGTTTTTGGAAGGAGATTCGGTTTTGGCTTCAACAGGTGCTGGAACGGTCTTGTCTTCAACAGCAGAGTCAGATGGCTTTCCCTTCCGAAGGGACTCAACGTTTTCAGGCTTTTGTATGGCTTCCTGCTCAGGTATTTCTTCCTGAGCTTGCAGGTCTTGTTTTAGCTCAGCGGTTTTTTCTTCGTTACCTTCAGCAACTATTTCAACAGAATCGATTTTTTCTACAATTTCATCTTTTGAAACTTCATCTTTGGATTCGAGATCTTCTTCGAGTTTTCTTCTTCGTCTTCTTCTAGGACGGCTTTCATCCTCTTCGGGCTGGTCTTGCTGTGTTTTTGCAGAGATCGTGATGACACGTGGTTCTTCTTCAGTGTCCTGAGACTCATCAAGGTCTCTGCGACTGGAAATCACACGACGTGTTCCATCAGCTCGGCTTCTCAATCCTGCATCGCCGACCGATTGTTTGCCACTGATCAAATTCCGTACACGGCTAACCTGGTCCTCGGAAAGCTCATGGAAGTTACCAGAAACTGGAACCCCGGCAGTACGGAGTTTCTGAATCATCTGCCTGGCCGGCATGTTCAGTTCTTTGGCGAGTTCAAAAACTCTCATCGAAGGCATAAAGTTAGGTCCTCTCGAGTTTTACTAATGATGAATAATGCCGTTGCAGCAGTTTTTTTTGTCACCGTCTAATTGGTAATTCCTGGTGATCATGTTCCTGTATCTCTATTCAACTAGTTCAATTTCAGCTCGTGGCCTCGTCCGTCACCAGTTTTTCTTCATTCTCTATCCCTTCCTCAGTTTGAGCATTCACTTTTTCCTGGATTTCAGCAGAAGTTTTCTGATTTTCCTCACTGTTTTTCGTTTCTGAAGAGGGCGGCTCAGATTCCGCTGATACCGGTTGCGGTTGATCTTCGTCTGTGGAAACTTCCTTTGTCGGAGTTTCTGAATCGATTAAAACCGCTTCGGAGTCAGATTCCTTTTCATCATTTTCTGCAGAGGCTTCGTCTCCAGCATTGTTTTCGTCTTTTTCCATGGATGCCTCAACTTCAGAACTTTCTGATTCTGAATCGGTGTTTGACTCATCCGTTTTTTCTTCGGTAGATTCTTTTTTCTGGAGTTCTTCTGCTTCAACACGCTTGCGGTTTTTCTCAAGTTCCAGTTCCAACTGTTCTTCAATGCTCAGTTGCTCTTCGTCTTCGTCTGCGGAAACGTTGATTTTGTATCCGATCAGTTTTGAGGCAAGCCTAACATTCTGTCCCTGTCTGCCGATGGCCAGGGAGAGTTGGTTGGTTGCGACCACCACATCGATTTCTTTATTTTCCTCATCGATTTCCATGCTTTCAATTTCAGCAGGTGCTAGAGCATTACAGGCATAGGTTTCGATTTCATCACTGTGTCGGACGATGTCGATCTTTTCTCCATGGAGTTCGTTGACAATGGTTTGCACCCGACTTCCACGCATGCCTACACACGCACCAACTGGATCAACCTCATCATCGTTGGAATAGACTGAGATTTTTGCCCTTTTCCCCGGTTCCCTGGCTGCATGCACAATCTTGACGATTCCGTCAAATATTTCTGGCACTTCCATCTCGAACATTTTGATCAGTAAGCCTGGATGGGTTCTGGAAATTGTGAGTTGAGATGCTTTCTGGGGATTGTTATTGACGTCCAAAAGAAAAACACGGATATGATCTCCAAAGCCAAACTGTTCGCCAGGAATCTGCTCACGTCGAAAGAGGTAGGCTTCCGTTCGGTTCATGAAGTTGATGGAAATTCGACCGTTGGTTTCTGCTCGGAGAATGTTTCCTGTGATGATTTCGCCAACTTTCTTCTCAAAGGTGTTCACGACCATTTCCCGTTCTGCATCTCGGATGCTCGCAAAAATGATCTGCCTGGCTGAATGGGCAATACGAAGGAATTCTTTGGGACTGATTTCGTATTCCACTTCGTCATCGAGGATCGCATCTGGATCCATCTTACGAACTTCATCCAGTGAAATTTCGTTGTGCAGATCTTCTACGAATTCCACCACAACTTTGTAATGGAACATTTCGATTTGTCCTGTCTTGGGATGAATCCTTCCTTCGACTGCTTCATAGGGAAGCTTGCGTTTGACAGCATGGACAATTGATTCTTCAACGAGTTGAATAAGGACTTCCTTGTCTAGTCCTTTTTCCTTGGAGACATCATTGATGATTTCAAGCAGATTTTCTTTCAAAAGACCTCTTTGTGATTAATTGAGTTCCGGTTCAAGTCTGGCTTTACTAATCTTTTCGTATGCTATTAATAATTCTTCTTCAGGATTTTTTTCAGGTACGAATAAAATTCCTTCCTCTAATGCTCCTTTGAGCATCCCTACCGTTTGACGCATTCCATCTGTTTTCTGTTTCAGACGGATGCTGATCCTTTCTCCGGAGTAACGCTGAAAGTGTCTCCGATCCTTCAGGGCCCGGAAAATTCCTGGAGAGGATACCTCTAGGATATATGCTCCTTCCACCGGATCCTTATCCTCAAGTAGGGACTGCATAAGTTGATCCACACGGATACAGTCATCAATCTGGATTCCCTGTTCTTGATCAATGCTGACACGAAGAATGCGTTTTCCTTCAGAAAGAAGCTCCTCTAAATCGTAGAGTTCATATCCCAGCCCCTCAATGGCAGGAGATATTCTCTTTCTGAGATTTTCCAGCAAACCGTGTTGTTTTTTGGATCCTTTCCCCATTTAGCTGAGCGTAAGTCAATCTGACTTTATATCAGAAAAAAAAGGGGATGTCGATTTAATTCGGAATGCAGAAATACCTCAACTAGATTTGATAATGCTGAGGTAAAAGGAGTTGAAAAATGTTTAGGACTTGATGGATTCCAGCATCAGTTCAGCTATGTCACGTGTTTCCAGGGATTCACTTTTTCCAGTTGAGGCAATGCCGTCGCTAAGCATGGTCATGCAGAAGGGGCAACCCGTGGCGAGGGTATCCGCACCTGTTTCTGAAGCCTGCCGAACCCGTTCCTCATTGATCCTGGTTCCAAGATTTTCTTCCATCCACATACGGGCTCCTCCAGCACCACAGCAGAAACTTTCATTACGATGACGCTGCATTTCTGTGACTGTAGAAGTGGAATCACGGAGGATTTCTCGTGGCGCGTCATACTCTTTGTTATAACGTCCAAGGTAACAAGGATCATGGTAAGTGATTTTTCTGGCGTTATTGCCTTCAGGAAGTTTTTTTTCTTCGCGTAACTGTTTCAGGAACTGACTATGGTGAAGCACTTCATAATTTCCACCCAGGTCAGGATACTCATTTTTCAAAGCATTGAGGCAGTGTGGACATTGTGTGACAATTTGCTTAACACCGTGGCCGTTCAACGTTTCTATGTTTTCAGAGGCAAGCATTTGAAAAAGCATCTCATTGCCGGAACGACGGGCAAGATCACCAGTGCATTTTTCTTCGTTGCCAAGGATCGCAAATCGTACACCTGCTTTTTTCATCAATTCTGCCGTTGCACGAGCGACTTTCTGATTTCTACTGTCGAAGGAACCGGCACAACCTGTCCAGAGCAGGACATCAATGTCTTCCGCTCGAGTTTCGGACATTAAAGGAATATCAAGATCAGCGGCCCATTCAGCCCGTTGATCAAATCCTATTCCCCAGGGATTAAAATTTCTTTCGAGACCCTTGTAGGCAGAACTGATCTCGGGAGGATAGGCTTCTTCCATCATGGTCTGGCCTTGACGCATTCCAAGAATACGAGGAACGTGTTCTATCGAGACGGGACATGCGTCTTCACAAGCACGGCATGTAGTACATGCCCAAAGTGTATCCGGATGGATCACGTCACCAACTAGGCTCTTTTCTCCACTGGTAGTTCCAGTTCTGTAAATGTTTCCCTCTTCTTCGCGCAGGTGCTTTATCAGGGACTGGTTGACCCATTTTTGGGTCAGAGGCTTGCCTGTCACGTAGGTCGGACATACGTCATAACAACGTCCACATTCGGTACAGGAATAGAGATCAAGTCCCTGTTTCCAAGTCAACTGTTCAAGACTATTGATGCCGATCCGCCCTTCTTCCCATGCCGTTTCATCTTCTAGATCGATTATACCCTGACGGGCATGTGGATAATCGAGGGATCCGAGAAAAACATTTGGTAACGCAGTGATTTCATGGAACTGCTTGGTGTTGATCAATATGTTGACGAACACGAGCATTGTTGCAATATGACCCCAAAATCCGAAATGATAAAAAAACGAGTTGGTGGTTTCTCCAAGTCCCACGAGCATCAAAGCAAGCATGGAGGCGATGGGAGCCCAGGCACGTTCCTGTCCGTAAACAGGATGTTCAAACTGGTGGATGGAATGCTTCCATTCGTCGATGAGATTGAATCGTGCAGCATCGAAGAGCAGGTCGGTCAGCATGATACCCGCGATGAAAAGCAAAACGTAAACTCCTTCCCAATTATGATCGAGCCTTGCCGGTTGCGGTCCGAATCGCCGGTAGAGTGCCACGAGGATCATTGTCAAAACAACGATTTCTGCGATGTTGTAGGCATAAATGAACAGAAATCCCATCAGGCTGTCAGAACCAAGGAAAGGAAGGTATTCCTGAAAACCAGGAATAAAACCTTCACCCATCATGGAAAATTCTCTGATTCCTATTAACATTGCCCCCCAGAAGATGAGAGCGTGCATGATTCCAGGCATCCTTTCACGGGACCTACCAACCAGCTTTTCCTGGCCGATTCCAGTTTTAAAGAGCATTCCGATCCTTCTTGGAATCTGATCCATTCTGGATTCTGGAGCCATCTTCCGCATTGCTCCAATCTTGATCATCATTTGGAGACCAAAAACGCTCCATGCAACGATCATCACCGCACTCATCAGCCAGGGATTCATCTTGTCTCAAGCAGGGAAGTTTCTTAAACAAATGGATTTATATAAAGCCAGTTTTATCAGTCCAAATTTTAGGTGAACCTCGGGGGACGGGCAAGGAGATTCTTGGTCTTACAAAGAATCCGAAATGAGGACTTTTGATATCCTAAATGTCAGATCTTGTGGTTTCCCAATAAATCAGATCTCGGGAGAAGAGATCAGGAAAATAGGTTTTTCAGAGAATCAAAGAATTTATCCCGAAGCGGGTGACTGGTTTCATGGCAACATTCTTCGAACTCTTCAAGAAGTTCCTTCTGCCTGGAGGTGAGGTTGGTTGGGGTTTCAATCACCACACGGACGTGTAGGTCTCCTCGTTCAGGTCTGCGGATTTGGGCGACGCCCTTATTTCTCAAACGAAAGATTTTATGAGACTGTGTTCCCGCGGGAATCTTCAAGCGGGCCTTGCCTTCCAGAGTTGGAACCTCAATCTCACTGCCCAATGCAGCCTGGGTGAAACTGATCGGAACTTCACAAAACAGATCCGATCCTTCTCTTTCAAAAACTGGATGATCCTGAACTCGAAGAACTATATATAGATCCCCGTTAGGTCCTCCATTGCTTCCATGCTCCCCTTCTCCAGACAGCTTGATACGTGAACCTGTGTCCACTCCAGCAGGAATATTGACCCGAATTTTCCGGGTTTTTTTGACACGAGTTCTGCCATGACAGGTATTGCAGACATTACGTATGGTTTGCCCTCTTCCACTGCAGGCAGCACAGGTAGTGGCTACACTGAAAAAGCCTTGTTGAATCCTTTGCTGTCCTGTTCCGCCACAGTTATTACAGGTTTCGATATCATTCTGTGAACGAGCCCCAAGTCCCCCGCAGGTGTTGCAGGTTTCCATCCGCGGAATTTCAAGTTCTCTTGAGGTGCCAAAAGCTGCGTCCTCGAAGTTGATTTCAAGATTGTACTGGAGGTCCGAACCCCGCTCTCCACGTTGTCCTCTGCGTTCTCCATTGGCGCCAAAAAATTCTCCGAAGATATCACCAAAGATATCGCCGAATCCTGCACCCTGGCTGAAACCGCTAAAACCATCCCCCAGTCCCTCTGCAGAATGTCCAAACTGATCGTATCGTTGTCGTTTACTTTGATCACTGAGGACTTCAAAAGCTTCAGAAGCCTCCTTGAATTTGTCTTCTGCCTCTTTATCACCCGGATTTCGATCCGGATGATATTTCATGGCTACCTTGCGGTAGGCTTTTTTGAGTTCATCTCCTGAAACATTTCTGTCTACACCGAGAATTTCGTAGTAATCACGTTTTGCCATTCAGTAGCCTGTTTAGGATAATCGAGGCTTATTTTTTGACTTCTTCGTAATCGGCATCGACGATGTCATCGTCATTCGATTTATCATCCTTCTGAGGCTCTGCATCCGCTGCTTCAGGGCCTGCCTCTGATGGAGGTTGCTGAGCTTGCTGACTGTAGAGCAGTTCTGCCATTTTATGAGATGCCTGAACCAGGGCTTCCGTGTCACTCTTAATCGCTTCCAGATCATCCTCTTCAAGACTCTTTTTGAGCTGATCAATGCAGGCGCTGATTTTGGATTTGTCCTCTTCAGGAAGTTTGTCTCCAAGCTCACCCATCGACTTTTCGGTACTGTAAATCAGAGATTCCGCCTGGTTCCGGGCTTCCACTGAATCACGTTTTTTCTTGTCTTCATCAGCAAATTTTTCAGCATCATTGACCATTTTTTCGACCTCATCATCGGACAAGCCGGTAGAAGCAGTGATCTTGATCGCCTGCTCCTTGCCGGTGCCATGATCCTTGGCGCTGACGTTGACGATTCCATTGGCATCAATGTCGAAGGTGACTTCAATCTGAGGCATGCCTCGGGGAGCAGGGGGAATTCCAACCAATTCAAATCGCCCAAGTGTTTTGTTGTCCTGGGACATGTCTCGTTCTCCTTGCAGGACATGAATGCTAACGGCTGGCTGGTTGTCGGCTGCAGTAGAAAACACCTGACTTTTCTTGGTGGGAATGGTGGTATTGCGTTCGATCAAACGAGTCATCACTCCACCAAGAGTTTCAATCCCGAGGGATAGTGGAGTGACGTCCAGAAGCAGCACATCCTTGACATCGCCCTTTAGCACACCACCTTGAATTGCAGCGCCGATGGCCACCACTTCATCAGGATTAACTCCCTTGTGAGGTTCTTTTCCAAAGAATTCTTTGACAATTTCCTGGACTTTCGGCATCCGTGTCATTCCTCCGACAAGGATCACTTCATTGATGTCGTTGGCAGTGCATCCAGCGTCTTTTAGTGCATTGCGGCATGGTTCTACACAACGGTCTACCAAATCTTCGACCAATTGTTCGAAACGCGCCCTGGTGATTTTAACATTCAGGTGTTTAGGACCGGATGCATCGGCTGTAATGAATGGCAGGTTTACCTCAGTTTCCGAACTGGAGGAAAGTTCGTGTTTTGCTTTCTCTGAAGCTTCCTTGAGGCGTTGGAGAGCCATTTTGTCTTCGCGCAGATCAATCCCTTGGTCTTTTTTGAATTCATCTCCCAAAAACTGGATCAAACGGTTATCAAAATCATCACCTCCTAAAAATGTGTCGCCATTGGTCGATTTAACGTCGAACACTCCTTCTCCAATTTCCAAAATGGAGATGTCGAATGTTCCTCCGCCCAGATCAAAGACTGCAATTTTTTCATCCTGTTTTTTGTCTAATCCATAGGCCATTGCCGCTGCAGTTGGTTCGTTGATGATCCTCATCACATTCAAACCTGCAATTTTGCCGGCATCCTTGGTGGCCTGGCGTTGGCTATCATCAAAATAAGCGGGCACGGTAACCACGGCATCAGTGACGGTTTCTCCAAGATATTCCTCTGCCGTCTGTTTCATTTTCTGAAGCACCGATGCTGAAATTTCCTGCGGGGAATATTTCTTCTCATCGACTTCGATAAAAGCCAGATTATGATTTCCCTCAATAATATTGTAAGGCACGATGGTACGAGTGTGTTCCACCTCTTTTGAATTTGCAGTTTGCCCCATAAGGCGTTTTGCAGAAAAGATGGTACGTTCAGGATTGGTTACTGCCTGGCGCTTGGCAACTTGTCCCACCAGACGTTCTCCACTATCGTTGAAGGCGACCATCGAGGGGGTGGTTCTGGCCCCTTCTGCATTTTGAATGACCGTCGGGTCACCTGCTTCAATGATGCTGACACATGAATTTGTAGTTCCTAAATCAATACCTATCACTTTTGACATGTTACTCCTGTTATTTATTTGATTAACGGCACATTTCAAACAGACGGATGCTTTGTAAGAAGCAAATCCCTTTGCAACGAAAAACTTTCATTTTCATCCTTTACCAGAAACCCTGACCATGGTAGGTCGTATGATTCGGTCATGGAGGTAGTAACCTGTTAGACACTCTTCGGCCACATGGTTTTCTGGTACCTCATTGCTTTCGATCATACCCACAGCCTGATGACAGTTTGGATCGAATTCTTTTCCAAACGAATCGATTTTTACCACACCGAATTTACCAAAAGCTTCTTGCATGCCCTTGTAAACCATTTGTAATCCCTCGAGCATGTTTTCTGGGTCGGATTTTGCCTCTTCAGCATGGGATATAGCACGTTCGAGATTATCCAATGAAGGAAGCAATTCCTTGATGATTTCCATATTGAAATATTTCAATCGGTCACTGTTTTCCCGCATCATTCGTTTTTTATAATTCTCAAACTCCGCATTAAGTCTTAAATAGCGGTCCTGCATTTCCCCATATTTGTCTTCAGCCTGTTTTGCTAGTTCTTCGGAAGAAGGCTCCTTTGCATCTGCTTCGTCTTCATCTGAAGAAACATCCTGTTCTTCAAGCTTTTCAATGTTTGAGGTGGAAATCTCTTCAGATTCTATTCCTGTTGTTTCAGGTTTCTCGATTTCCATATCCTGATCGGAATCAAGATACGGATGGACGGAATTCCCGTTTTCGTTTTGTGATTCGTTTGATTTGGTGTTGGTTTCTTTTGTCATAATTCATCAAATATCGTTCAATCGTAGGATTGGCTGGCAATCGTTTGGGACACAATCTTGGCGGTGTAATCAACCACAGGAATGATCCTACGGTAGTCCATGCTGGTAGGACCGATCACCCCGATGGTACCGAGCATGTTGTGTTTGTTCCCATAACAGGCGGTGATCAAGGAGCATTCCTGTAGTCCGAGTTCGTTTTCCAATCCTATGTAAATCCGGGTTCCCTGACTTTCCATCGTCTGGTCAAGGATCTCCATGATAGTGCTCTTTTGTTCAAATGCCTGGATCAGTGAGGTTTTGGCATCTTCTTCATAGAGTCGTTGGTTCATCAGCAGATTGGTTTGCCCATCAATGAAAAGTTCTACAGGTTGATCCAGTTCAAAAGCTTTCTTTCCCAACCGGATTGCCTGAGCCAGTAACTCATTGTAGCGGTCCTTGTCTTCAACCATGCTGTCTAGGATTTGCTTACGGATTTCACTGAGCGAATGATCATTAAATTTTTTGTTGAGAAATCCTGATACGGAATTTAGAAATTCTTGGGATAATTGATCCTGGCTTTCAATCACTCGGTTTTTGATCAACCCCGATTTCGTTACTAAAATGACCAGAATTCGGTCTCCACTGATCTTGATGAATTCAATGTGCTGAAGACGGCTCAAGGAAGTTTTAGGTGCAGTAACCAGACTGGCAAATTTGGTCAGGCCTGCCAGCAGATGGGATGTGTTGATCAATAAATCCTGTACTGCACTTGCTCCTTTAGAGGAAATTCCCTCAATGTTTTTCTGTAACTGTTCGGGTAGTTTGTCCGCGACTATCAGAGAATCTACAAAAAACCGGTATGCCTTGTCCGTTGGAATACGCCCCCCCGAAGTATGTGCCTGGGTCAAATAACCCTGATCGGAAAGATCCGACATGATGTTGCGAATCGTTGCCGGGGATAACGAAAGCCCTAGGGTCTTTGAAAGCGTGCGTGATCCGACTGGTTCTGAATTGCTGATGAAACTGTCAATGATGCCTTGCAATACCTGCTGGGTCCGTTGATCAAAAAGAACTCCTGAGCCTGTCTTTTTCTTGTTGCTGGGCATGGTCTTCTCAGGTGGTGGCATTCTAAATCAAGCCATTAGCACTCATCAAGCTTAAGTGCTAATAATTTTAGGAAGCAGCTTCAGATCTGTCAAGGTAAAAGCAGGAAGGTTCAAGAAGAAAGCTCTGTTGGAGCATTGAGTTGACTGAAGCCCTGGATTTCACGTTGAAGCTGAGCTTCGAGCAGGAGCAGTTCCTGGACAAACTGTCCGGTTTGTCCGAGGTCCTGGGAATATTGGATGAATTCTGCAGAGGAACCAAGCCCGGCGTATTGGTCGTGTATCAAGGTTATGAGATCGAGGTTTGAGTTTTCTTCTGCAAGACGGAATAGGCTGAATGCACTGTTTAATTCATTGAAGAGTCTGAGGAAGGTGTTTTCAATTTGATTGAACTCATTTTCACTGAGGGGTTGATCCAACGCCTTCAACTGTCGATCGAGGGCATGGTCGAAGAGACTCACTCTCAGGTTGTATTGCCGGGCTGACTCGACGAGGTTCCGGTAGAGACTCCTCAGTTCTATAGGGTGATTTGTTTGAACAAGGTTTTTGCTACTTCGAAGACGTTCAAAAAATTTACGGCGTTTGCGTTGTTTTTTGATTTTCCGAATCTCAATTTTTAGCTCGTGCAGATACTGCCACTCTGGAAAACGTCGACGGAAGAATTTAAAAAACAGCCATGGGGGGAGTATAAGCCAGAAACCAGCAAGACTGAGCATCATCGGCCAGAAACGTTTTTTCCTGTATGAGCCAAGGGTTTTTTGATAATCTTCGAAGCACAGATCAAGTTGTTTGTCCTCAAGCTCATGGATCATTTGATCGGGAATGATTTGAACCCTTTCACTTCGCTGCCAGGTTTTAGAATTTTCCATCAGGAATAATGTAAAGGTACCAAGGGAGAGAAACAGGATCTGTGAGATCTGCCAGCCATCAATATGCCAAACCAATACTGAGGAATCAAACCGTTCTTGATGTCGATATTTGGACGGGCCCCTCACATCCTTTCTGCACAAAATCAGTTTTGAACAGAAGTTTTCCTGGATACCAGGCGTAACGAAACCTCCCTGATGTTCTATTTTATCCGCATCTTTTTATTGAATTTTATATTCCTAGGTCTGCTAAACGGATGTTTGAGTCCGGTTTATGGACCGTTGGCTCCTGTAGACCGCCCCAGGGATTCTTCTTCAATGGTCTCCGAGGTGTTGATGCGCATCCAACTCGATTATGCCAATCCTGAAAAAAAGGGGATGGCAACCCTGCTGGAAGGTGTGTTGAGAGAACTTGAAAGGCATTTTTTCGAACTTAGGACTTCCTCAAAACAGGCTTCTTCGGGAGTTTCCTTGAAACTATGGACCACCAACTGGAAGTTTGAAAGTAGTCCACAGCCATTGGATGATTTTGGGGATCTAAATAGGATCCTGCAAACCATACATAGCGAACTGATTCGAAGCCCGCAAGATATCAATCCATCCAAATTGGAGCAGATCCTGCTTCGTGGCTTGACCCAAAAACTAGACCCCTATACAGCGGTCCTCCCCAGGGAGTTGCACCGTGAATTCAGAGTCAGTGTGGATGGGAGTTTTGCAGGTGTGGGGTTGATGGTCGGTTTTCGTAAAAACCAACTGATTGTCATTTCACCCATGGTTGGAAGTCCTGCAGCGCGAGCAGGCATCCTGCCAATGGACAGGATTATCAGGGTTGATGGAGAAGAGACCGAATATTTAACCCTGGACGAAATCCTTTTTCGGCTGCGTGGAGAAAAAGGAACCCAAGTGGGCCTTCACATAACCCGAGAAGGAGTTTCATCTCCCATAGAATTCATCTTGAAGCGCGAAGAAATCCGAGTGGAAAGTGTAGATGTGTTGGACTGGAAACAAAATGATTTTCAGTACCGTTATCTACGCATTAAAAATTTCCAGGATAGTACTGCTGAAGAACTGAAAAGCAAACTCGGGAATGCGGGGTCTGTTAACGGGTTGATCCTTGACCTACGCAACAATCCAGGTGGACTTTTGGAACAGGCTGTCCAAGTCAGTGATCTGTTCCTGGAAAGTGGGAAAACCATCGTCAGCACCAGGGGTCGTAGGATTTCAAGCAAGTTCCAAAGCCGAAGATTATTCCGTTTTGCCAGTTGGAGTGAAGTACCCATGGTGGTTCTCGTCAATCGTGGGTCTGCGTCCGCATCCGAAATTGTAACCGCTGCATTGCAGCAAAATGGGAGGGCCTTGATTGTTGGTGAAAAAACTTTCGGGAAAGGAACCGTCCAGTCCCTTTCGGAATTAAAGGATGGATCCGGATTGAAAATGACCATCGGAGATTACCTGACTCCCTCAGGAGAATGGATCAACGAAACCGGGATCATGCCTGATGTGCTTCTACAGCCTGTGATCATTACTGAAAATCGATACAGGCTTTATCCTTTGATGGGAAATATTGATCCTTCCAAACCGATTAAGCTCCCCTATCTTCATCAAGAAGAAACGGAAGAAGAAAGAATCTCAAAAGCCAAAAATCTCACCCCCAAAAACCTACGTGAGGATTATTTCATCAGTGTAGCAGAAGAAATGGCATCACTTTTGTGGCAAAACGGATTGGATGACGGTGAGGCCATCAAAGGTAAAATTCAATCTTTGAGAAAAGAACAACAACAAAAAATCATAAGCCGTTTGAAACAACAGGAGGTCAATTGGGATTTGATTCAGGCTGATGCTGCTTCCAGTAACAGTCATCCGGAAATGAGCGTATCCTGGAGCAGTGATGGAACCGCATGGACGGATCTTCCAACCGATAAAATTCTCTCTCCGGGAAACTCATCGTTTTTAAGAGTTCGAGTCCACAACCCTTCTTCATTTCCTATGAAACGACTCAAGGCCGAAATACGTTCGGAAAGCAAAGCCTTGAACGGGCTGGAATTGCCTTTGGGGATGCTACTACCCGGTAAAATGCTGATCCGCATTTTCAACCTTTCCATCTCTCCTGGTTCGCTTGCATCATTGGAACCCTTTGATTTGGTCATACTGGATCACATGCAGCAGGAAAGAGCCCGACTCAATACCCATCTTCAATTCAACTCACATCCGGGACCACGGTTTTCATTTTATGCTGAAGAGCATGATGACGGAAGCTGGGAAAGCCAGGGAAACGGGGATGGTATTGCTGATCCAGGAGAAACCCATGCCATCAGAATACGTCTTCACAATTACGGGAGCCATGTATCCGGAAAGACTCTACTGAGGTTGACCAGAACATCAGGCCAGGTACGTATTCCACGAGGGAGGGTTCAGTTGGGTTTGCTGAAATCGGGAGAGAAATTGGAGGACACCTTGTTGATCCAAATCCCTGAAGAACTGGAAGCAAAGGGGCATTTAAAACTTGAAATAAGGGACCAGGACTCAAGCTTTCCTGGATTGATCTACAACTGGTCACTGGATCGACCCCTGCCAAGTCATGATCTCCAGGGGCCTTTGATGCAATCATTCACACTGCTTCGGGACAAAAATCCATCAATGCAGCATAAGTTCATGCTCAAGGGGAAAATCTTGGATCAAATGGGGTTGAAGGACATGCAGGTTTTCGTCAATGGACAAAAAATCGAATACCGACTCTTCAATCAAGAATTCCAAAGGCACAAAGTTGAAGTTTCCATTCCATTAACACTGGAGAAATCCCGGAACCGGATTGAAATCCATGCCCGTGATAGTGACGGAATTCTATCACAAAGGATTTTGAACTGGTGGAAATGGGTGGAAAAAGAAGCAGTATCGTTTAACGGTAATTCGTAAACTGGACGTCAAAAGATAGGTCCTTGTCCTTCAAAATCTTCATCAATTGTTGAAGGTCGTCTTTCTTTTTACCATTCACCCGAACCGAGTCACCCTGACCTTGAGACTGGACTTTCAACTTGGTCTCTTTAATCAACACATTCAGTTCCTTGCACTGATCTTTGGACAGCCCTTGCTGGATATCGATGTTTTTTTTGAGTACTTTCCCACTGGGTACGGTTTTTCCGTATACCAAGGATTTTACTGGGACTGAACGTTTGAGTAACCGGGTCAGCAGGATGTCAATCACGGTTTCCATTTTATATTCATCATCGGCTGTGATAAGGAGTTCACCCTTTTGATTGTCGAGGTCGATCGCACAGTTCGAACCCTTGAAATCATAACGATTTCCGATCTCACGTCGAGCCTGATCCACAGCATTGGTCACTTCCTGGAAGTCAACCTGACAGACAATATCAAATGATGCCATTTTTCTCCTTCAGCTATCTTCAGTTTTGATCAAGGAATTTTGAGACCTTGAATACAATTAAAACCCAAACAAAGATTTGATTCAACGTCAGCATACCTTTTGGGAAAGAGCTTCCTTAATCAATCCGTTGAGATCTCCATTGAGCACTTTGTCTGCGTTTCCTGTTTCCCAGTTAGTGCGGTGATCCTTGACCATTTGATAAGGATGAAGAACATAACTGCGAATCTGACTGCCCCAGGCGATATCCTGTTTCTGGCTGTTAAGAATTTCTTTTTCTTTGTTGAGTTCTTGCTGCTCCAGGTCATAGAGCCTGGCTTTAAGCATCTTCATCGCGGTTGCCCGGTTTTTATGCTGCGACCTTTCGTTCTGGCATTGGACGGCGATATTGGTCGGTAGATGGGTGATGCGGACTGCAGAATCGGTGGTATTCACATGCTGTCCACCTGCTCCACTAGCACGATAGGTATCGACTTTCAAATCATCAGGTTTAATTTCAATTTCAATTTCTTCATCGACTTCGGCATAGACAAAAACCGAAGCAAATGAAGTGTGCCGCCGTTTATTTGCATCGAAAGGAGAAATACGCACCAACCTATGAACCCCGATTTCGGCCTTCAATTTTCCATAGGCATGCGGCCCGGAAACCGTGAATGTCACGGATTTGATTCCTGCTTCCTCGCCTGGCAGAAGATCCACAATCTCAATTTGGTAATTCTCTTCTGTCACCCAGCGTTTGTACATCTCAAACAGCATAGAGGCCCAGTCGGTCGATTCGGTCCCTCCTGCTCCGGGATGTATTGCGACGATTGCATTTCTATCATCATTTTCACCACTGAAAAGGCTCAGGATTTCCATTGAATCCAACCCCTTTTCCAAGTGCTCGCAATAGGATAGGATTTCTTTGAGTAACTCGGTGTCCTCTTCCTCACGATAGAGTTCAGCCGCAGTTTCCAGTTCCTGCTGATAATTGGTAAGTTTTTCCCAGTTACGTAACGTATCGGTCAGTTGCGAAACCTGTTTCAGGACCTCGGTACGTTCATTGGCAGGTAGTTCCCAGAATTCGTTTTTTGCTGATTCTGTTTCCAGTTCTTTAAGGTGGGAACGTTTGTCTGTGACTTCAAAGATACCCTTCTAAGCCCTGCAAACGTCTGGAAAGGATTTCGATTCTGCCTGTGATTTCCTCGCTCAGCATCCGTGCTCACTTTTTCAAATAGAGGTTTTGATATTAATTATTTATAATGAACTATATAGAAGGCAAATCTCAAGAAATGCCTCATTTTCCATGATGGCTTTGATCATTCTTTCATTCAGCAGTGAATTTATTTTCTTTTCAGATTTTGCATCTCACAACGGGACTAAAGTTGTTTTTTTGGGGGATCAGTCTGATGATTTTGGGGGTTTCTGGTTGCACCATCTATTCTGAAAGTTCCCTCCCAGATCTCCATCCCCATACGGGTAAAGCCATCCTCTTGCTTCAAGGTGTCCAGCCTTCAGGAATCCGCTACGAACTATGGAATGATCTTCGACTAGAAGTAGAAAAGGAGACTTCCTCACACCCCTGGCTTGGGGATATCAGAGGAATCGAATTACAGAGAACAATCTGGCGGAAAAACCAACAACTGAGACTGGATCAGGAACAATTCAAAACATCCCTAGCCTTAGCCGGTATAACAGAAAAAACCTTGGCGGCAAAATTGTCAGTAGGACATGGAGTTGATCAGGTTCTGCTCTATCAGTTCATCACCTATCCCTGCACCGAGGAATGTACATCTCCTGAAACTTGGTTGATGAGAATGCAGCTTATCGATTTAAACAGTGGATTACAGATCCATCGTGTCAGATTGAACTACAAACCTGATGATGATGAACTTGAGGGGGCTCCAAGAGAAGAAACTGCATTATCGTTAACCCGGGATCTACTGGAAAAATTTAAAGAAAGTTTCGTTGTTCCCTGGCACCGACTTCGTTACGAAAACCTCAAATCGCTTCACTCGGAATCCATTTAAGCCTTGTAAATCCTTTTTCAAAACCCATCCTCGTGAAAGGCCATGGACAAGAATAATGATCATGAGGAATGGGAAGCTCGATGGAACGAAGACCGTATCGGTTTTCACATTTCCAGGCCAAATCCTTTCCTGCTTCGCTACTGGGAGCATCTGGAAGAAGTCCATCCCTCTCGCTGTTTCCTTCCTCTATGCGGGAAATCCGTTGATCTGGTCTGGATCTCTGAACGTGTCGGAACCGTGGTCGGCGTTGAGCTGGTGGAAAAGGCGGTTCAAGATTTTTTCAGAGAACAGCAGATTGTTCCTGAAATCCGTGAAACCCCTCCATTCCAGACTTTCAGTCATGGTGGGCTGAAAATTCTGTTGGGGGATTTTTTCGATCTGGCATCTGGAACGGAAGAACCTTTCCAGGCAGTTTTCGACCGAGCATCACTGGTGGCAATCCCGGAGCATCTACGTATCGACTATGCCCAGTGCCTGATGAAGCAGATGGTTAAGGGAGGGAGGCTGCTGTTGATTTGTGTCGATTACGACACATCAAAAATGAAAGGTCCGCCCTACAGCGTCAAACAAACAGAGGTAGAAAGGCTTTTTTCATCTTCAGGCAAACTTGAACTGCTTGAGTCCCGAGACAATCTTGAAGACAGGTTGCGAGAACGTGGATTGGAGTGGCTGACCGAATCGGTCTACCTTTTCGAGAAAAATTAAATTCCAAGGCCTAGGGTTGCGATTTATCCGCTCAAAAACCAGGTATTGAATAAGGCCAATTTAGTTCTGATTGAAAAATCTGAACAATTTGGTTCATCCTGAATCATCTCATCCAGGAAGCGCTGCTGTTGCATCTGTTGCTGGCTATTTCTTGAAACCACTCCTTTTCCTTCATCACCCATAGTCTCAGACCTTTTGAAAGTGATGAGGCTGATCAGTGCAATGTAAAGCACGAATCATAAATCGGCAGTTGAGAAAATAAATCGGAGGAAAGAAGGAAATAAGCCTCAAAGGTTTTTCTTGATTTTCACGTGTTCCAGAAAATCCATCTTTTCACCGGATATGGTGTAGGCCTTTCCAAAACCCATGACAAATGAACCTCCTAAGGGTTTCAACCGGAACAGATGAAAATCTGGAAGAGAACGCAAAGTACTCATCAATTCCCCAAAACGACTCTGCATCATCTCCAGTATTTGCACCGTTGATTCGAGACTGGGTTTCATTTCCATAACATCACACTGAAAAACAACTCTGGTACGTGCAAAGATCTGCTTGGATGTTACTTCGTCTTCAATGAACATCACGCTGGCTTTTCCACTTTCTCGAAGACAGGAAGTGTGTTTTGCAAGATCACTCAGAAATACATAATAGGAACGATTTTCATCAACGACGAAAGGGGCATAGCTAATCGAAGGCCAACCCTCTTCATCCACCGTAGAGATGCAAAGGCTGCTGAACCCCTGGAGGAATTCTTCAAAGATCCTTTTTAGTTGGGAATCGTCCATGGAAAAACGGGTAGTGCTGAACCGTTTTTAAGTATCCACTTATTGAACTGGATTGTGATGGCCCTCAAAAGACTTGAGGACCATCAATGGGTGGGCAAATGGTACCGGAAATTATCCGATCTAAAGACTGGCTTCGTATTTTTTCAGTTCTGCCATTTTCATCTCTTCCAAACGAAGCCGAGTGTAGACTTCGATCAGGAAAGGCCTCAATTCGTTGATGTCCTCATCATCTGAAAATTCATCAAAAAATCGAGTGTATTCGTCCAGTGCTGGAACCAAAAGACCACTGTCTTTGAGCAGACCTGCATAGAGAAAACCGCTTTCGTCAAAACTTTTGACTTTCTTACTCTGCTGCTGGAATTTTTTCAGTTTTTTACTGGAAAGTGTCTTCAGATTACCTGGTTTGGTTTCAAAAACAGATTTCTGTCCTTCAATGACTTCGACCATGTATTTCTTGTTTTTTTTGATTGGACCGATTTTGACACGAACCAAAGGGAGTTCAGTTCCGGGAACTTCATAACTGGTCTCCGATTTAAACTTCCGTGTCTTTTTGTCTTTGAAGCCGATATGGAGTTTATAGTGGTAATCTTTACCCACGTTTTGCCAGGCAACCTCAGAAAATTCATCCGTGACCGTGTTTGTAGGAAGTTTTAAATCGATTCCCTCTTTTTTTACAGATCGACGGACAGTGGTATATTTCTGGGTTTTCTTGAACTGTTTGCCCAGACCTGCGAGCAATCCTCCGGAAGAACCTTTCTCTCCCAATGAGCCTTTGATCACCTTCAACCCTTTTTTGGTGACCTGGATCTCACTTCCTGGAGTCAGAGTTGTAGTTTCATTGGTTTCCTGATTAAAAAATTTGACGGAACCTCCATCGCCGACACGGACCAAATACTTGTCGTAAACGAATTTATTTCGTCGAACTTTCCTCCATTTTTTACCTTTTTTGCTGTACTCAACGGAACCACTGACTTCAACCAGCATTCCTGCAGGTTGTCGCTTGGCTGACAAATCCTTTACAGGCATGATCAACCCGAAGGTAATCAGCAAAGTAATAAAGATATTTCGCATGGGCCCTCCTAAAATTTCAGTTTAAACATATAAATTATCTTTCTTTACTTGAAGAAGCAATATCTAGAATGATCATGGTTCATTCTATAAAACCAAACTCATTTTTCAAAAAACGCCTTTTCTTGCATTATAATAGGGCAACCATGTCTGATCAATCGCAATATAAGTGACGAAATGAAAAAAAATATTTTCCTGGTACTGATGGGGATTCTTTCCGTGGTGAGTCATGTTTGTGCCCAGAGCCTTCCTCAGGAAACTTCGCAATCCATTGGAATCATTGAGTTTGTCCTCAAGAATTCAAAATATGAAGATACCAAGTGTGACATCCACTCATGTCAGATGAAATCAAAAGACGGTGGGGTAAGCTTGTCCCTGACTCACGCTACGATGAAACAGGATAAGGAAGAGGATCTTCATTACCTTCTCAAAATCAACGTCCAGGGGACTTTGTTTTCCACGAAGGTCGAAGTTCGTTATCGAAACGATCCGTCCAAACAGACTATGAAAACAGGAAAACGAAGTGATGAGGTGGACAGTTCCTACAAAACAGAACATCGCGTCCTGAGAAGCTGGATTCAATTCATTAAGGATTCAACAACCTCAAAATCATGAACGATATCTTGTTGTTAACGTCACTTCATTCAAGAACCAGTTGGATAATACCGTCACAACCAAGAGTAAATTTGAAATGGCCCTTATAGCGCTATGATGATGGACTCCCGCTGAAATTTTTGGTGATTCAATTTTTGTTTTCAAACAGCGCGTTCCTAAAACGTTGTTGAAGCAAGTATCCTTCTTTAGGGGGGAGCACAAGAGGCAAGGATTCGGCTCGTACTTTGATCCCGCAGAAGAGAGGCCCCTTATCTTTTAGAATTCTCAATCTTGTGGATTCGAGTTCTCCTGGTTCTTTAAGTGCCCAACAGGAGGCAAACCCAGAAGCACGGGCGATTTCTGCTAGATTTACAGAACCTGCAGTATGTGTGGCCTGCATACCCGTCTCTCCAAAATGCTCGTTGTCGAGGACAACCACCGCTAAATTCTTTGGCTGTTGAACTCCAACGGTGGAAAGGGATCCAAGTCCCATCAGCATTTCTCCATCTCCAGTCAAAACCAGTACCCTATCGTGAGGTCTTGCCAGCGCCAATCCGAGCCCAATGGAAACTGCACCACCCATGCCGCCCCAGAGTGGAAAGTTGAACGGACTGTCTCCTGCGTCGGTCACATCCCAGGCAGGTGCCCCAAGGCCAGCCACGACCAAAAGCTCATTCCTGTTTTTCAGCAATCTCTGAACCACCTCCCTGCGTCGGAGCGGATAATTCAGGCTCCGTTGTTGAAAATCATTCATGAGCAAAAGACTTGATCCCGATCATTTGTTGAGAAATCAAAACGGCTCCCATGCTGGATGTTTCAAAAACTTGCTCAGCCACATGATCCATGATCGTCCTGGTTTCTTCACTTTTTTCAATTCGCCGAACAGAGAACCCGCATAGTTCTAGATGCTTTTCAGCATTTTGGCCCAGCGGACGCTGCCATGGATTGAATTCATCTTTTTCTCCCCTCATGGTGATGACGGTGAAAAAAGGAATTTTACATTCGCGAATCATGGAAAACATATTGATACAGTTGCCAATCCCACTGCTTTGCATAAGGAGTACGCTCTTCTCCCCTCCCAGCCAGGCGCCTGTTGCCATGGCGACGCCCTCTTCCTCGGTGGTCAGTACCACCGTTGTAAGTTCTTCATCGTTCCGGCATAAATCGATCAGACGTGAATGACCGGCATCCGGCACATAACTGACCTGTCTGATGCCATGAAACTTCAAAGATGCATGGATCGCTTCTGCCCAGAACTGTGTATTTTTATGAACAGATCCCTCTAATTCCATGTGTTTTAACAATTTCATGTTTTAGTGATCAAAATGAAAACATTTTTTATAACCTCCAATTTCCTGATGCAAGACTCTCCTTCCAAAAAGGAGAATCATTGTTAGAAACAACTGTTTAAGAGAACGTAGAATCCAGAATAAAAAAATTTTAACAGCTCTTTGGAATGAATGCGGAAAAGAATATTGTTTGCATGAGAAAACTATAAGACTTCAGCGACCGAGACGATTTGAACGTTTAACCTACTGATTAGTAAGCAGTGGAGAATCCTCTGTTTGCAGAGGTTTACAGGAAGCGTAGTTGTTTTTCAGTTGTTTGATGTTTTTGAGTCAGTCGCAACCCCTTACGGCGCAACGGTCCACAATGACCAACCCCAGTCACGATTCGGACCCAAATTAGGCACAACAGATTTTCAATCAGGGGGACTTTTACTGATCCTGGACTAAGGACTGATATGAATTTACTGCTTAGATTTCCCGGATGATTCCCTCAATTCTTTCCAGCGTTTGGCATCGTATGAAACCTGCGCACCAATCCAGAAATATCTACTAAGGGTGGGCTCATGGGGGCGGTGATTTTTTATTTGCTTCTTCATTATCGTGCTTTATTAAAAGTTCACCCTTTTTACTAAAAAGCGAACCATTTGGATCAAAAAGTATCGAGTATTTGTCATAAATATATTTAAGCCGTGGCGCCTCCCCAAGTCCCATATCCCATTTTCATCCTACAAAACCCTTCATCCTTCTTATGTGTTCTGAATCACCAGAAGGCAATCATATCTTGGTCTAAACCCCTTCCTCCACAAAGATCCGCAGTGACCAACTCCGGTCACGGCGGGGTCACAAATCAAGAAAAAACAAAATATATGATTGACAAAAAGGAAGTCAATCTGAGACTCTAAATGATAAACGGCACCACCATCACATCCTCCTCCTCATACAAAATTAAGAAAGGCATTCATTATGGCTAGATATATTATGTTAGGGAAATTCAGTTTAAATGGTGTCAAAGGAGTAATAAACTCAAATACTGATAGAGCTTCAGTAGCTAAAACAGCGGTAGAGGCTGCTGGTGGGAAGTTTGTTTCTTATGATTTTACACGTGGCATTTATGATTTTGTTGGAATTGCAGACGGATTAAACGATGCAACTGCATCAGCTCTAAAAGGTGTAGTATTGTCTTCAGGTGATTTTGAACAAATCGATATGTTGAATACATATGATCAATCAGAATTTAGCAAAACGGCCAAGGCAATAATGTCTGCTGGATATACACCTCCCTCAGAATCATAAATTATAATTGGGTCGTACTCAGAAGATGCGACCCTCTTTACCTTTCCAGTTTTTTATAAAAATGCTTCAGCTTTCTTCCTTGAATAGAAACATCTGAAGCCCACTTCATACCCGCCCAATTTCTCCACCACCTCCCAGGCCATCAGGAATGTGAAACAGATGACAGTGAACTCTCCAAGGGTGAAACGGTTGCTCCAGTCCATTGACCTTAGATCCAGAATCTGGCAAAGATAGGTTCATCGTAAATCTCAATCAAAGGATCGCTCATGAAATCAATTTTAAGTCGAGCTATGCTTTTATTTCTAATGGGATTGAATTTATCCTCTTGTGTTAAGCCTGTTATGAGTTGTGCAGGGATCAAAACAAATCCAAGATGTACTAAATTATGTACTCGTGAAGCAGTAGTGAATTGTGAAGGTAACATTCAAAGAGAAATTCAAAACATTAATCGTATGAATCAAAGTAATAATAATAGTAGTAAGAATTATTAACCCGAATATTTCATAAAAATGGATGATAATCGTTTAACTTATTGATATAATAAAGCTTTATCAAAAAGATTATCGGACGAATGAAAACGAGAAACATCATAACTCAGCCCATCCCGGAACAACTTCGATTCCCTGC
>MPLX02120933.1_pt1 | contig 59521 bp, 48 predicted proteins | sample 1617341 | NCBI WGS metagenome assembly MPLX02 (sample SAMN05944804, study PRJNA350692) | marine metagenome | biome: marine; feature: ODZ; material: water; isolation source: 120 m water sample filtered on 0.2 um supor filter | place: Pacific Ocean | collected 2012-04-08 | depth 120m m | reverse complement strand
TGGTCGTTGGTAGCAACAGGGTAGAATCAAGAGTTAAGAGAACAGCAAAATACTAATTCAATCAGGTAATAGAATAAATTCAATCAGGTAATAGAATAAATTCAATCAGGTAATGGAATAGATGTATGTCAGATGAAAATGACGAGCAAGAAGAAGAGATAATTCTATCTGAACTCGAAACCGATGAACTTATTGAGCAGATGTTCGATGATCTGTATGACGGTCTTGGTGAAGAGATAGCGGAAGGCACACAGATATTGCTTGATCGAGGCTGGAAGGCAAAGAAGGTCCTCGATGAAGCCCTGGTTGCCGGTATGAACATTGTCGGTGTGGATTTTCGTGATGGAATCTTATTCGTACCCGAAGTCCTGCTCTCAGCGAACGCGATGAAATCAGGGATGGCAATCTTGAAACCCCTCCTCTCAGAAAGCGGAACGAAACCGGTTGGCAAAATGGTTATCGGTACAGTGAAGGGTGACATTCATGATATTGGTAAGAACCTGGTTGGCATGATGATGGAAGGGGCTGGTTTCGAGGTAATCGATCTTGGGATCAATACGGATGTTGAGACCTATGTTGAGGCACTGAAAACTGAAAGCCCGGATATACTCGGTATGTCTGCGCTGCTGACAACAACAATGCCCTATATGAAGGTGGTCATTGACAATCTGAAGGAACAGGGCATACGTGATGACTATATCGTGATGGTTGGCGGTGCACCGCTCAATGAAGAGGTTTGTGCTGCAATGGGTGCAGATGCCTACTGTCGTGATGCAGCAACGGCTGTGGAAACTGCAAAAGAACTGATGCAGCAACGGCGTGCATGTTGACTCCAGATTCACAGCATTCGCACCAGTCAGTTACAGCCCCAATTCTGCTGATTGCATGCGGTGCCATCGCCCGAGAACTGATTGAGTTACAAAACCATGATCAATGGTCCTGCTTCAAGATTCAATGCCTGCCTGCCAACCTTCACAATTCACCCGGGCGAATCCCGGAAATGGTCCGTGAGCTTATCGAAAAAAACACTGCTCAGTTTGAGCACATCTTCGTCGCCTATGCGGATTGTGGTACGGGAGGGAGATTGGATGAGGTGCTTGATCAATACAATATAGATCGTTTACCAGGTGCCCACTGCTACGAGTTCTATTCAAGTAGTGAGATTTTCAAAAAATTCAGCAGTGAAGAACCGGGGACTTTTTTCCTGACAGATTTCCTGGTGCGCAACTTCAACCGACTGATAAAGCAGGGATTAGGTCTGATTGATCATCCTGAGTTGTTGTCTCAGTATTTTGGTAACTACAAGCGGGTTATGTATCTTTCTCAGGATCAGTCGCAGAATCTGTCATCTTTAGCCCATGAACATGCCCTCTACCTGGGGCTTGAATTCTGTGAATTTCATACGGGTCTTGTACCTTTGAGAGATGCCATTTCGGAACAGACGCTCAGATGGCGACCCTGATAAGCATTTACTGGCGGGACATACCAGCGCAGGTGATTGCGAGAGAAGGCAGGTTGAAGATAAAGCGAAAACTGCCATCTCGATTTGCCACCGCCATAGATCGTGCTGCGATGCGTGCTGGTCGCGGTGCCAGTGACGCCTATCTGGAAGACTGGCGACGCGTGAGTGAAGTGTGTGATGGTGGTGATATCGAAAAACTCGCCGATGATAAGGTATCGGAACTGGTTGGTGCGTTTGATGATGCCTACCTCGAACGGGTCGTCAAAGCAGGTGGATTGGCAAAGGATGGCTGATGTATATGAAAAGAGGATAAGGGTCGTATGACCAATACGGTAATCAGCTCAGCGAGCAAAGAAGTCACAATAGGATTTGATCAGCCATTTGTTGTGATTGGTGAGCGCATCAATCCGACCGGTAGAAAACTGCTTGCCGCAGAAATGAAAGCCGGTGACCTGAGTCGCGTTCAGTCCGATGCCCTGGCACAAGTCGCCGCGGGCGCTCATGTTCTGGATGTTAATGCGGGAATCCCCCTTGCAGATGAACCGGCAATTCTGGCCGACTGCATCAAACTGCTTCAGTCGGTCACGGACGTTCCTCTGTGCCTTGATTCATCTATGGTCGATGCCCTCAAATCAGGATTGGAAGTCTACGAGGGGAAAGCACTCCTGAATTCCGTCACGGGAGAAGAAGAAAAGCTGGAAATTATTCTGCCGCTGGTTAAACAATATGGCTGCGCGGTTGTCGCTATTTCGAATGATGACACCGGGATTTCAGAAGATATTAATGTTCGTTTTGAAGTAGCGAAAAAAATAGTTGAACGGGCATCGGACCATGGAATCCCGGCGAGCGATATAGTAGTCGATCCTCTTGTTATGCCTGTAGGTGCTGTTAACAGCGCTGGTGCTCAGGTGCTGGATCTTGTTAAACGTCTGCGAAATGAACTTAAGGTCAACACTACCTGCGGTGCATCGAACATCAGCTTTGGTCTTCCTAATCGCAATGGCCTGAATTCATCCTTTATCTCGATGGCGATCAGCTGCGGTATGACATCAGCCATCACTAATCCTTTGCATAGTGATCTGATGCAGGCCATCAGAGGTGCCGATGTTGTGATGGGACATGATCCGAAATGTGCAGACTGGCTTCAGGCCTATCGAGAATCCGACAGTCCTGACGGTTCGGTGCCACGTGGCAGGCGTGGTGGTCGGCGTGGTCGGAAAAGGCGCGAATAAAAGATTTCCATGGAACCTTCTTCGGACAAAGATCCAGTCGTTGTTTTTTCGCCTTCCGGTAAGCGCGGTCGCTTCTCGGAAGGCACGTCGATTCTTGAAGCGGCACGTATTCTTGGGGTTGATATTGACTCTGTCTGTGGTGGACGTTCAGTCTGTGGCAGATGTCAGGTGTCCGTTGTAGAAGGCGAGTTGTCCAAGCACGGTATAGTCTCAACATCGGCAAACCTGACTGAAACCACCCAAACCGAGCTGCGCTACCATAAGAAACAAGGATTGAGGGATGGGTATCGGCTCAGTTGCCAGGCAAAGCTTTCAGGTGATGTGGCGATTGACGTACCTGCGAGTAGCCAGGTGCATCGACAGGTCGTGCGAAAATCTTTCGAGGCTCATGATATTGAAATAAATCCTATCGTACACACTTATGTCGTCAGCGTGTCTGAACCGGCGCTGGATGATCCAAGGGGTGATCTGGAAAGGCTTAATGAGGCGTTACAGCAGGAATGGCAACTTGATGATCTGAGCTGCAGCAGAACAGTAATGGAGTCGCTGCAGACCACGCTGAGGTCTGCAGACTGGCTGATTTCAGTGGCAGTTAGAGAGTCCAAAGAAATCATCGCGATCTGGCCAGGAGTAAAAGAGCGAATATATGGTGTAGCGATTGATGTGGGTTCAACCACCATTGCAGCGCACCTTTGCGATCTGGCAAGCGGCGAAGTGATATCAGATGCAGGGAGGATGAATCCTCAGATTCGATACGGTGAGGATCTCATGAGTCGGATTTCTTATATCATGATGAATCCAGGTGGTGACAGAGAACTCACCCGGACGGTTCGTGAGACTGTATCGGAGCTGGTTCAGGAGGTTGTAGATGATGCCGGCCTGGAGGTCAATGATGTTGCTGAAATCACCATTGTTGGAAATCCGATCATGCAGCACCTTGTGCTGGGACTTAACCCGGTGAACCTGGGTACTGCACCTTTTACACTGGTCACTGATGCTGCCGTCACTGTGCTTGCCGGTGATATCGGTATCGAAATAAATCCCGGTGGTTATGCCTATGTATTGCCGTGCGTGGCAGGACACGTCGGTGCTGACACCGCAGGTGTCCTGCTCGCTGAAGCCCCTTTTGAGCGCGAAGAAATTAACCTGATCGTCGATGTTGGCACAAATGCAGAGATTGTCCTGGGTAATCGAGATCGTCTGCTCGCGGCTTCCAGTCCCACGGGCCCGGCATTTGAGGGAGCCCAGATCAGCTCTGGTCAACGGGCAGCACCTGGGGCAATTGAAAGAGTGAGAATTGATCGTGAAACGCTCGAGCCCAGATTTAAGGTCATTGGTTGTGAACTCTGGTCGGATGATCCGGAATTCGAGAATCAGATAACTGAATCTGGAATCAGCGGTATCTGTGGATCTGGCATCATCGAGCTGGTAGCAGAGTTATATCTCGCGGGTGTGATCAGTAGTGATGGCGTCATCGTCGACGAGACACCGTCGCGATCAAAACGTATCTTCAGGCAGGAAAGAACCTTCGCCTATATGTTGATTGATGGTGAGCCCGGGGTGAGTATTAGTCAGAACGATGTCCGCGCAATTCAGCTAGCGAAAGCCGCATTGTCTGCAGGTATCCATCTATTAATGGAAAAGCTGAAAGTTGAACAGGTGGATCGAATTCGTCTTGCGGGGGCATTCGGAGCTCATATTGATTGTAAGTACGCGATGGTATTGGGCATGCTTCCAGATTGTGATCTTGCAAAAGTCTCATCAGCCGGGAATGCGGCAGGCACCGGCGCGAGGATTGCGCTCCTGGACCAGAAGTCTCGTTCCACAATTGAGCGGCAGGTACGAAATATTGAGAAGATCGAAACCGCGATAGCAGATCAGTTCCAGCAGCATTTCGTATCTGCCATGGCGATTCCTCACATTGATGATCCATTTGATGAACTACGGAAAGTTGTTGATCTCCCGGTAAGGACAGCAACTGCTTCGAGTGCTTCCCACAAGAAGCGACGACGGAACAGATAATCTTCTATACGGGATACGGGTATCCTAACGAGAACAAGAAGTGGCTAGAGCAGGTCATCGCAAAAAACGAAATCCGGCGACGGTTCATCAATTGCCGTTTCAGACTGTTGAGAATCCCTATACACCCGTCGAAGTTCTTGACGAGGAACAGGTCGAGAAAATAGTGGATGGTGCACTTAAGATCCTGTCCGAACAGGGAATGCGTTTCATGCAGGCTGAGAGCAGAAAGATTCTGGCTTCAGCGGGCGCCAGGGTTGATGAAACGGAGCAAATGGTGCTGTTTGATCGCGATATGGTGCTCGAAAAGGTAGCACTTGCACCATCATCTTTTGGGCTGGGGGCGCGAAACCCGGCGCATGATCTTATCGTTGGTACTAACAAGACGATTTTTTCGTCGGTAGGTGGCCCGGCATTCTGCAGTGATCTTGAGAACGGTCGACGTGCGGGGACATATGACGAACTTTGCGACTACCTGAAGCTTGTGCAGTGTCTGAATATCATTCATCAGGAGGGCGGCGGTGCTTTTGAGGCAATGGACCTGCCCGCTGAGTCACGTCATCTCGACCTGTACCTGGCTCAACTCACTTTGCTGGATAAAAATTCACAAGCCTATGCGCTGGGAAGAGAACGCACGATTGACTGTATCGAGATGACCGCAATTGCCCTGGGTTGTGATCGGACCGAGCTCAGGAAGAATCCGGCGATCATGGCCGTCATCAATACCAATTCACCGCGTCAACTGGACATTCCCATGTCTGAAGCGGTGCTCGAACTTGCACGTTCAGGACAGGTCAGCTGTATCACGCCCTTTACACTGGCCGGGTCGATGAGCCCAGTGACGCTGGCAGGGACGCTTGCCCAACAGACAGCCGAGATAATGGCAGTGACTGCGCTCGCTGAGACCGCAGCCCCAGGGGCAGCGGTTGTGTATGGTTCCTTCTCATCCAATGTCGATATGCAGAGCGGTGAACCGGCGCTGGGAACACCAGAATTTACGAAGATGGCGCTGGCCAGTTGTCAGATTGCCCGACGACTTGGACTGCCCAGTAGAACCAGTAACACAACCACCTCCAATTGTGTCGATGCTCAGTCAGCCTACGAGAGTGAAATGTCACTGTGGGGTTCTCTAATGGGTCATGCCAATCTGATCAATCATGCGGCTGGGTGGCTGGAGGGTGGGCTTACTGCATCGTTTGAAAAACTGATATTGGATGCAGAGATGCTGCAAATGATGGTCAAGACACTTGAACCCATCAAGGTCAACGACGATGAAATAGCGCTTGATGCTATCGCAACCGTAGAACCAGGTGGTCATCATTTTCTGACTGAACATACGCTTGCTCGATACGAAACAGCTTTCTACCCAACCATGCTTTCGGATCGTAAAAACTTCGAAGACTGGCGTGAGAAGGGTAGTCAGGATACGGCTGTCCGGGCTAACGCCATATGGAAGAAACTGTTACTCGAATACGAAAAACCTGCCATCGATGTTGCTACCGAAGAGGCCCTGCAACAGTATGTGGCAAAGCGTAAACTCGAAATAGCGGCACAAACGAAATAGGGTCTGAACAAAGATGCGACCAACACTAACCACCCTCAAACCTGAATTGATCAACAGGATCCTTAACGAGGCCAAACGAGTGATGGCAGAAATCGGGATGGAAATTCGAGGTTCAGAATTGAAGCAACGATTACTTGACCACGGCATAAAGACCGATGCGAGCGGAAGGCGGTTCCTGTTTCCGGAAGATGTCATTGATAAGGCGCTACAGGACGCACCCGGTTCGTTTTCGCTCTTTAATCGCGATGGTGATGTTTACACGGAAATTGGCGGTAACAATGTGCACTACGTACCTGCGTCGAGTGGACTGAAGATTCTTGATCACAGGAGCGGGGAAACCCGGCTGGCAGATTCAAACGATTATATTGAATATGCGCGGGTCTGTGACGGACTTGAACACATTGCTTATCTCGCAACGGCTTTTTCAACCAACAAAGATATCGAATCCCAGGTGTCAGATGCCTGGCGTCTTTATATGACACTGACGACTTCAAAGAAACCGGTTGTGTCCGGTGCATTCAGTGAAAATGGTGTACCACGCATGGCGGAGATGCTGCAGATGTTTCGCCGGGATCGAGCGGATCTGATTGCGAGGCCAATGAGCATCTTTACCGTAACGGCCACCGGGAATTTTCGCTATGGTGAAGACTCATGCCAGAATCTGCTTGATTGTGTTGAAGCAGGAATTCCGGTTGAGATAGTACCGGTTACCTTGATGGGACTGATAGCACCGGTCACCCTGGTGGGAGCACTGGTATTTCATTGTGTTGATGTTCTCACCGGCATCACGATGGCGCAGATCATCAGGCCCGGTGCACCTGTCATCTTCGGCGGCGCACCGGCAACATTTGATATGAAAGCCGCCAGTTCGCCCATGTCGGCCATCGAGTCCCAGCATCTCAATGTTGCTTATGTAGAGATTGCGAAATCTCTTAATCTGCCAACCCAGGCCTATATGGCATTGAGTGATGGAAAATTTCTCGATGCTCAGGCTGGTGGTGAAACCTTCAGCAGTGCGCTGCTGGCGGCGATAGCAGGTGTCAACTCTGTATCAGGGCCGGGTATGCTTGATTTCGTATTAACCTTCAGCCTGCCGAAACTGGTGTTTGACAACGAAGTATGTGGTCAGTCCCTGCACTTTGTCCGGGAAATTGAAGTACTTGAAGACCTGCCAAGTGATGACCTGATTCACGAACTTATCAATGAGGATCATCTGATTAGCTCTCCTCACACGTTGAAACACTGGCCGAAAGAACTCTATCTGACAGATCCCGTTATTGATCGACTCAATCGAGAGAACTGGGAGCAGGCTGGATCAACAGACCTGTATCAGAGGGCGTGCGATGAAGTCGAACAGAGACTGAATAGCTATGTTCCCATCGAGACAGAACCGGAAATCGACCAGGCCATGAGAGCGTTGGTGATTGACGGGCTGGTCAGCCAGGCGACTCTGCCAGAGTTACCTGCAGCGTCGGCACCCTCAGGACACAAAGCAGCAGGTCGTCGTGGGCGCGCTGGCCGACGTCGGAGTATCTCGTAAGAATATTTAAGTAAGTGCCAATAGGGCCTGGTCCAATTTCTGTATGTTCACCGTGAGGACTGAATGTGAATACTGATGCGAATTATTATAGTCACCCTTGTATGCCTGGTTGCTATCAGTGCCTGGTCGCTGCTGGCAGTCTATGCTGCGTTTTACGGCTGGTGGATGAATCCTGTCGTCGAGCAGGGGAATACCAAAGAATTTTATGCCTGGGCAATTAGAGAAATTGAAACTGGTAATCCGGGCAACACTGCATTTGTCTTACTGCATAATGGTGAAGTCGCGAAACAGTATTAGGGTAATCCCCGGGACGGCGGCGACGAGACCCGGGCAGATCGTCAGTTAAACCAAACCGTGCGGTGAAGCAGACCTGACCCCAGTTACCGGCGAGGGCTGCTGTTGAGTAATGCAGTGAACGCCACCGCCACCGACGCCAATATCTTCAATCTGCACCTGTACAACTTCCCGATCCGGATAGATCTTCTGCCAGGTGTCAACTGCCCGTTCATCTCCCAACTGGTTGTAGCCTGGCACGATGACCGCATTGTTGACGATATAGGCATTGATATATGAAATGCATCCGCCGCTCCAGACGTCAGGTTGGTAGGAGCCTTCCTCGATTGTCTCGATCTGAAGCTTACGACCTCTGGCATCAGTCTGCCCCTGCATGGCCATCAGATTCTCCTGACAGACCGCATAGTGTGGATCTGTTTCATCACTGTTGATTTCCATCAACACCACGCCCGGCCTGATGAAGGCGGCGATGCCATCTACATGACCGTCGGTCTCTTTTTCCTCAACGTCTCCAGGAAGCCAGATAACTTTTTCAGTGCCGAGTGTTCGACGGAGCTCTACCTCGATTTCGGATCTGCTCCAGTCCGGATTGCGATTCTGGTTGGGAAAGCAGGTTTCAGTGGTAATGACGGTGCCTTCCCCGTCGACAGTAATTCCCCCACCTTCTGCAATCATTCTCGAATCAAACTCTCGTGCACCCGCGAGCTCGAGAATTCGTGAACCCATCAGTGCGTCCTGGTCATAGGGATCATACTTGGAGCCCCATGCGTTGAATGTCCAGGTTGAACCGGCGAGATCACCCTTGTTGTTGATCAGAAAATTGGGACCCGAATCCCTGGCCCAGGAGTCGTCGATTGGCATGGATATTACTTCAATATTATCAGTCAGTTGTTTCCCTGCAGCGACGACCTTGTTCTCCTGTACGAGCATTCTGACAGGTTCAAACTGCGCAATCGCATTTGCGACTTCGGCGTAGGCTTTACAGGTCGCAGCATAGTCAGGCCATAGCCCATCGCGGCAGGGCCAGGCCATCCAGGTGCAGGTGTGGGGTGTCCACTCCGCGGGCATGTAGAAACCTTCATCAACAGGATTTGCCATGGGCTAAGAGCCTGGATTTCCATCGAGGCTAAGTAGAGAACCATACAGATCAGGTCGCCTGTCTCTGAATATTCCCCAGGAACTTCGATACTCCCTGATCTCTTTGAGATCCAGTGTCGCGGTCAGTATTGATTCGTTTGATCGGTCCGCAGATTCGATCATGGATCCCAGATGATCCGTGATGAAAGAGGATCCATAGAAAGTCAGGTCTCCAGCATCACAACTTTCCTTTCCGATTCTGTTTGAGGCGATGACAGGGACCACGTTTGCGGCTGAGTGACCTTGCATGACTCTCTGCCAGTGATCTTTACTGTTCAGTGCCGGTGTCGCGAATTCACTGCCAATAGCGGTTGGATAAAGTAGCAATTCTGCTCCCTGCAGCACCATGGCTCGTGCTGCCTCCGGAAACCATTGATCCCAGCAAATACCAATTCCGACGGTTGCATAGCGGGTGTTGAAGGCTCTGAAACCGGTATCACCCGGGCTAAAGTAGAATTTCTCTTCATATGCTGGTGACTGTGGAATATGACTCTTTCGATAATGCCCGACGATGCTGCCATCCGCGTCAATCACAGCCACTGAATTAAAAAACGCCTGACCCGCACTTTCAAAGAATGATATCGGTAGAACAACCTCCAGTTCCTTTGCCACCTTCTGTAGACGCTGAATGGTTGGCTGATCATCGAGGTTGTGCGCAAGGGCAAAGTATTTGTCCTGTTCATCAATACAGAAGTAGGGCGTTTCAAACAGTTCCTGAAGCAGGATAACCTGAGCGCCTTCCTGTGCAGCCTGCCGAATGAGTGACTCGGCACGATCGATATTGGCTTTGATATCCCAGCTGCAACTCATTTGGGTGGCAGCAACCGTAACTGTCTGTTGTTTGCTAACCATGATTGCTGATCGCTCTCTGCTCTGAGTCTGCTACGGATAGATGGGTAGAATCGCTAGGCGCATTCATCCAGGCTTTCAGACAGTGCGCTGACCACGCTGTCAATTTGAGATTCCTCGACAATAAATGGCAATCCGAGTTGTATAGTATCGCCACCGTAGCGGACATAAAATCCTTTGTCCCACATGTTCATCGCGACTTCAAACGGTCGTTTAGCAGGTTCGCCCGGGTAGGGGTGAAGGGTAATGCCGGAAGCAAGACCGTAATTTCGAATATCCACCACGTTGGGACAATCTTTGAGTTCATGAATTGTCTTTTCGAAGTGTACTGCGGTTCTAGCTACTCGGGGAATCAGCTGCTGTTGTTCGAGCACGTCCAGGGCAGCCAGTCCTGCAGCACAGGGAACTGGATGTGCTGAATAGGTATAGCCGTGGGGCAATTCCAGCATGTATTCAGGGGCATCTGTATCCATAAATGTGTCGTAGATTTCCTGTTTGAAGACAGTGGCACCAAGGGGTAATGCGCCATTAGTGATCTGTTTTGCCAGAGTGATGATGTCAGGTGTGACATTAAACGCTTCAGAACCGGTTTTTGCGCCCATGCGACCAAATCCGCAGATCACCTCATCAAAAATAAGGAGGATATTGTTATCGGTACAAATATCTCGAAGACGCTGCAGGTAGCCGACTGGCGGGGGCAGGACGCCGCAGGATCCCGCCATGGGTTCGACAATCACCGCTGCAATGTTGGACGCATCGTGGAGTGCAATGAGTTCAGTTAAGTCATCTGCCAGTTCAGCGCCTTTCTCGGGCATACCTTTTGAAAAAGCATTCTCTGGCAGCAGGGTGTGTCGCAGATGATCAGTGGTCAGCGTTTCGCCAAATATGGCGCGGTTCGTGCCGATACCACCGACGCTGATACCCCCAAAGTTAACCCCGTGATAACCCTTTGCGCGGCCAATCAGTCTGGTTTTACTGGGTTGACCCTTCTGTCGCCAGTAGGCTCGAGCGATCTTCAAAGAAGTTTCCACTGCCTCGGAACCGGAATTGGTAAAGAAAACCCGATTCAGCCCATCAGGCATGAATTGTGTAATGCGTTCAGCAAACTGAAACGACTTGGTATGACCAAATTGAAAGGCCGGGCTGTAATCCAGTTCCTTCAGCTGGTTACTCACCGCTTCGGTGATCTCGGGAATATTATGTCCAAGACCACAGGTCCAGAGCCCTGAAAGACCATCAAATACCTGTCGCCCCTGGGCGTCTGTATAGTAGCAACCGTCTGCTGCGGACAAGATGCGAGGGTCTTTCTTGAACTGGCGATTGGCCGTGAACGGCATCCAGTGCGCGTCCAGCTGGGACTGCGTTAAACCAGCGAATTTATCCGACATTACGGTCTCCCCAAAAAAAGTAATAGTATATCAACCGATAAGCAGGTGATATCTTGGCCTATCGGCAGATATGATTCAGACATTTGACTGTTGTACATTTTGCTATATGAGAGAATACGATGCAGTTGTCATAGGTGCAGGCCATAACGGTCTTACCAATGCCGCTTTTCTGGCCAAGGCGGGTCTGGACGTTTTAGTCCTTGAGAAGAACGAATACATCGGCGGCGCTACAGCTAGCCTCGAATTGCACGAGGACTGGAAGTACTCTAACTGTTCTTATGTCTGCAGCCTGTTTCGACCGGAGATTTACCAGGCGCTGAATCTGGGTCGGCATGGTCTGGTGGTGGTACCGCTTCAGGGCAGCACCACGTTCAAGCAAAATGGCGATTATTACGGGAATTACCATCAGTTGACCGTCCGCCGTCGAGAAGTGGCTCGTCACTCGAAACGAGATGCGGATGCTTCCATCAGGTTCGACGCTGACTTGATGAAGTGGTGTCGCCTGATTCGCAGTTTCCTTCTTCGTACACCGCCGGACCCAACATCATTCAAGCCCCGGGATGTGATGGAATTTGCTTACCTGCTCAAGAGTTTCCACAAGCTCTCTGAAAGCCAGATCTATGAGTTCATTCGTTTTTTCACCATGTCGATCGCTGAATACCTGGAAGAGTATTTTGAAAGTGATGTTATCCTGGCGCATTTCTCTGGCGGCAGCATTATTGGTACCGGGCTTGGTGTTTACTCTCCTGGTACTGCCTACGTTTTGCTGCATCACGCGATGGGTGATGTTGATGGCAATGTAGGGTCATGGGGCTTTGCCCGGGGTGGTATGGGCTCGGTTTCAAAAGCGATCGCGTCTTCGTTTGAAGCATTCGGTGGCGAAATACGAACTGAGGCTGAAGTGACCCAGATCCGGGTAGAGGGAAGATCTACCAGAGGCGTGGTGCTGGCGTCCGGTGAGGAGATCAATGCTTCAATTGTGGTTTCTAATCTCGATGCAAAACGTACCTTCCTCAACATCATGGACAGAAAGGATCTGTCCGATGATCTCTACAAAAGAGCGCAGAATTTCAAAATTCGTGGCTCATCAGGAAAGGTCAATATCGCCCTTGATGGGATGCCACGTTTCCCTGCCCTGCCGGATGGTTCACCCCTGACCCTCGGGCATATGCATTTTACCGATACCCTGGAGCGGCTGGAACGCGCCTACGATGACTGGAAGGATGATCGATGGTCTCGGGATCCCTACGTCGATACTGTGATCCCCACCCAGTACGACCCGTCGATGTCACCTGCCGGTAAACATATGATGAGTGTCTTCGTTCAGTACTGCCCGGTTGAAGTTGAGGGAGGCTGGACTGACGATAAGAGAGATGGGTTCGGTCGTGCGGTCATAGATCAGATTGCAGATTACAGTCCGAATTTCAAAGACCTGATCCTGCATGCAGAGGTACGTACGCCTCGTGAACTGGAGTCTGAAGTTGGCTTAACAGAAGGGAATATTTTTCAAGGTGAACTTACCCTCGATCAACTCATGTTTAATCGTCCGTTCCCTGGTTACGCTCAGTATCGTGGTCCGGTAAAAAATATGTATATGTGTGGTTCATCAACTCATCCTGGTGGTGGCGTGATGGGCGCACCCGGCGCCAATGCGGCGCGGGAAATTCTAAGGGATCTGGGCAAACCGAACACGGCGCCGGAGGATTTCGGCGATGACTAGTTGCCGGGTAATCGTCGTGGGTGCCGGGCATAACGGTCTTGTGTGCGCATCCTACCTCGCCAGAGCAGGTCTTCAGGTTCAGGTACTGGAAGCCCTGGATAATCCCGGTGGTGCAGCCTCGACAATTGGTTTTGCGGATGGATATAAGGTCTCCGGTCTTGCTCATATTCTCCATTCACTCAGTCCTAAAGTCTGTGAGGATCTCGATCTTTACAATGCCGGGCTGACTATGGGTCTTTCGCTCCAGACAATATCACTGGATCAGAAGGGTGATCATCTGCAACTAGGAGAAAACACCGTCTCGGGGGAAGGATTAACAGAGAAAGACATTGCAGCCTATGCCGATTTCAAACGTGATTTCAGGGGCTATGCCAGAGCGTTAGAGCCTCTGATGATGAATAAGCCACCGCGTCTGAAGGATATGGATTTTCCTGACAAGGTGACCCTGGCGAAACTCGGTTGGAAGCTTCGCTTTGGCCTGGGTAAGAGTGCCATGCGAGAGTTCCTAAGAGTCGGCGGGATCAATATCTATGATGTATTAAATGAGTGCTTTGATGACGATAGATTAAAAGGTGCGATCGCGGTGGATGCGGTTATGGGACATCACATGGGCCCAAGAACACCTTCGACCGTACTCACCTATCTGCATCGCCTGCGCGGCGAAATTCATGGGCCGCAAAACATACCGCAAGGCGGCATGAACCAGGTCGCCAACGCACTAGTCAAGTCGGCGACTGATGCCGGTGTTTCTATTCGGACCGGATGCAGGGTGAGTCGGATTCTGGTGTCAGATGGTAAAGCTCAAGGAGTGGAACTGGAATCAGATGAGCAAATAGCGGCTGATATAGTGATCTCAAATGCTGACGCTAAAACAACGTTCTTAGGTCTGGTTGGAACGCAGGAATTAGATGCCATGTTTGCCCATCGAATTCACACGACGCGAACAGCAGGTGATGTTGCCAAGATTCACATAGCCCTGAACAGTTTGCCTGTCATTAAAGGACTCAACATTGAACAACTGGGTCAAAGACTCCTTGTCGCCCCAGGTATGCGCTATGTTGAACACGCCTTTAACCATGCCAAGTACGGAGAGTATTCTGAAAATCCGGTTCTGGAAATCACCATACCCAGCCTGAGTGATAGCGGGCTCGCGCCACCGGGGCATCACGTGATGTCTGTCTGCGCTACCTTTGCCCCCTATGTATTGAAGAAAGGCTGGGATGGAAACAGAAGTCAGTTTCTGGCAAGGGTTGTGGCGGTAGTTGGCCAGTATGCGAGCGGATTTGAAAACCAGATTGTTGCCTCGCAGGTCCTCACACCCGCTGACATTGAAACAGAATACAATATCGCTGGTGGTCACTGGCATCATGGTGAACTGGCTATCGACCAGTCATTTATGATGCGCCCGGTACACGGAACGGCACAGTATGATACGCCCGTTGACGGACTCTTTCTTTGCGGTGCAGCTGCGCATCCCGGTGGCGGCGTGACGGGTATTCCCGGTCACAATGCAGCGCAGAGAATACTGGCGATGAATGAGGAATAGTATGGAGCGACTAGAAGCCCATGATTTCAATGAGGTCCTGCAGCATTCGCCATTTCATGCTCGTGCAGACAATCTCTGCAAGCTGAAAAACTGGACATCCTGGAACGGATATCAGACAGCCAGGTTCTATGACACCCTGGCCTCGGAGTATTTCGCTATTCGCAGTTCCTGCAGTGTTATGGACATGACACCAATGGAGAAATATCGAATCAGTGGCCCCGATGCAGAAAGGTTTCTTGCAAGACTGGTCACCCGGGATATATCAAAGCTACGAGTCAACCGGGTGACCTACGTCCTGTGGTGCAATGACGATGGCAAGGTGCTGGATGACGGGACTATCTTTTACCTGAAAGATGGAGAGTATCGACTCTGTTCACAACATCATCAGTTGGATTGGCTGTTGATTTCCAGTCTGGGTATGGATGTGACAATAGTGGAGGAAACCCGCGAAGTAGCGGCATTGACTGTGCAAGGTCCCACATCGTGTTCAGTTTTGACAGAAGCGGGGGTCGTTGGGCTGGATCAGCTTAAACCTTTTCGAATCATGCACACGAATCTGAATGGTTTTGATCTGATGATTTCCCGGACAGGTTACACGGGTGATCTTGGTTATGAACTCTGGACAGACCCCGACAACGCCCTCGAGCTCTGGGATTCGATATTCGATGTGAAAGCCAGGGGACTCTACGATGTCAGGCCGATTGGACTGGATGCGCTTGAAATGGTCCGAATTGAAGCAGGCTTTATTATGCCGGCAGATGATTTCAATACAGCAGAGACGACTGTGAGGGCTGACCACGACCGCTCTCCTTTTGAACTCGGCATGGGGTGGGTTGTAAGTTTCGACAAGGGTCACTTCACCGGAAGGCGTGCGCTGCTGAAGGAACAGGGCAGGCCGATCAGGCGTCGACTTGTAAAGCTGATGATCGAAGGCAATAAACCACCGAAAGACTCGTTTTTGTACGACCGTCAGGATGGCCGACGAATTGGCACCATCAAAACCAATATCTGGTCACCTATTCTAAAAGCCAACCTTGCCATGGCTGATATCGACTACCAGAACGGCAGTCCACCTTCAGAAATCTGGGCAGAGATCTATTATCAGAAAGAGCTGGAATGGCGGGCGACCTGGGCAAAATGCAGCATTTCGGAGAAACCCTTCTGGTCACATCCAAGACGATCTGCGACCCCGCCTTTACCATATTAGGCAATTCTTACCAGAGAAGATCGCGCATTCTGAAGTAGAGCATGCCCAATGCAACGATCTGATTTCCGAACCATTGTCCCAACGGAATTCGAAAATGATTGATCTGTTCATAGGCTCGCAGAATGTCGTCGTTACCTTCCATTGCGTCACTCATGACCTCGGCTGCTATGTGAGTCGGTGCAACGCCATGTCCTGAGTAACCCATTGAATAAAAGACATTGTTTGTGATCCGACCCAGCAAAGGCACACGCTTGATGACAATACCGATGTTGCCTCCCCATTCATAATCAATTCGCTTGCCTTCCATGCTTGGATAGACCTTCAACATTCTTGGCACCATGATGGCCTGAATACTTTCAGGTACACGACCGGAGTAGTTACAGCGGCCGCCGAAGAGCAGGCGATTGTCTGCTGACATGCGGTAGTAATCCAGAACATTGTTCAGATCAACGACTGCCAGATCGAGTGGATTAATGGCCTTGACCTCGTCGTCACTCAATGGTTCGGTCGCAATAATGAAACTACCGGCAGGGAATACCAGACCCGACAGGTTTTTCTGTTCAAGGTGATGATATGCATTGCCCGCGATCAGCACCTTGTCTGCAATCACTGTCCCTTCTGCAGTAATTACTTTTACCTTGTCGCCATGAACAATGTCGGTCACGCCACTCTGCTCAAAGATCTTTGCGCCGAGGCTCGCAGCCGCGCGCGCTTCGCCAGCACAGAGATTGAGCGGGTGCAGGTGACCGTTAAGATCATTGGTCATTCCACCGATGAAAGCATCAGTCCCCAGAACAGAGCAGACTTCATCCTTGTCCATCAGCTTAAGATGATGATCCAGATCTCTTTGTTTATGTTCTTCAAAATCTTCCAGGAGCCCTCTCATATGACTCGGTTTCAAGGCAACTTCGATGTATCCGAATTTAAAATCACACTCGATATTGTACTTCTCGATCCGCTCCTTAATGATATCGTTACCACGATAGTGAAGCTTCCAGATTGCCTCATCACCGATGAGAGGTCGGAGTCTGCTTGTTCCACCCAGACCGTGGATGAGCTGGCCACCATTTCGCCCGGACGCTCCCCAGCTGATTCTATGTTGCTCAAGCAAGGTTACCGCGTGACCTCGTTCTGCCATAGTGAGAGCGGCTGCTGTACCAGTAAAGCCAGCGCCAATCACACAAATTTCTGTTTCAACCTCGCCCTGTAAAACCGGATAGTCAGTAAGGTCATTTCGCGTGGCCGCGTAGTAGGAATTGGTGTGTTCTTCCGAGCTTAATGATGCACTCATCGATAATTTTTATTCATTGGTTATTGTAGTGATTCATGAAAATGATATCTTAGCTCGGAAACCTTCGAAGCCAATCAATACATTTGCCGTATTCACACCCGGTTTATCGATAGCGTACCCACCCTCGAAGACGAAATGTGTTGGTAACCGTAAACTGGCAATGACTTCACCCATTCTCAGATAATCCTCTGATGTTAATTTGAAACTGGCCATGGGATCCTTTTTAAAAGTATCAAGAGCCGGTGAAATAATCAGACAATCGGGGCCGAACTTCTTGATGGCCTCAACCCTCTGACTTAGCGCCGAAGCGTAGACTGCCCAGTCAATGGTTCCCAGATTCATCGGAATATTCTGATTGAATCCTGCGCCCTGCGCTTCTCCCCCTTCATGCTCATAACCCCGGAAATACGGATATTCTTCATCAGGGTGTCTGACCGCCGGTGAGAATCTCGTACTTCACATTATGCAATTAATGACCATTTGAATAGATGGTCTTCATAGTGTTCCCCTACAATAATTCCGTTACTGCCCGGTAAGCCTGGTCTATAGCTGCGTCAGCATAGGCTCGAGCTGCTGCGTCGCTACCTGCGATAGCGATGCGTCCCCTGGTTTTTCTGGCCCGGATGTGAGGTGCTCTGCCACGGCGCCATTTCTTGTCCCAGAGTGGGATGTACTCATAGGCGTAGCCGTGGGGCCATCGGTTAACCGTAATGGCTTTGATATCATCGGCTGCGTTGAATCCACCAGGCCCTAAAATGGCATTGAGCTGCTCTCTGATGGCGCGCTCATAGTCCTCAAAAGTCAGTGCAATGAGTTGCTGGCGTCCCAGCTTTGATTGCTCTCTTGGGTTAAGGCCGGTATCGGGTGTATAGGGTATATGGGCCAGATGAAGCACAGCGGGATCATCGGGAGTCTCTGTGAAATGATAGTCACCCAGGCTGACAGGAAAATCCATAGTTATTGAATGAAACAGACCATTGGGACAAAAAACCCTGCCCAGCGCCAGTTTTTTCATCGATCGCCAGTTGCTGATGAGCACATTGGTATAAACCAGTGGTGATCGCACCGCATATTGCAAAGATTTCTTCTGCCGTTTGGGGAGTCCAGGACAGATATGGGGGATGATTCGATGATAGCAGGCAAGGATGCAGTCTCTCCCGTTCACCTTGCGTTTTTGTCCGGCGATAGCGTAAGTCACTTCAACGCCTGCTTTTCGACCGCGCCAGACCCGTTCAACATGGGTTACCGTGCTGTTCAATCGGATATTGACAGGGTTACCAGGTTTGTCCAGCAGGCCATAGTCGAATCTGGCGGTGACCATTTCTTCCATCCCATCAGCGGTAGAGATATCGGGGATCAGCTTGTTGACTAACGATCTTGCGATTGTTGCGTTGCCATCTGGAAAGTGAAAAATATAGGGTTCTTCCTCTACGGGCTTTGTCACTGGTGCGAGTAAGCCAATGGTTCCAGGGAAATCCATATTGAAGCCATCCCATGCGGACAGGCCATCAATCCCGATCGCCCAGTAACTCAGGGTAGCTTTGCTGAGCAAATGAATGACCTCGTCATTACAGTCGCGATACTGTCTCAGGAATTGCTCGATGCTGATCTTCCGGAGCAGCTTTGTGCGACTTCGCTGACTTTTCCCTTCAAGTGGATCGCTCGTCGTCGTCAGTAGTTCCACAAGTTTTGAACGAGACTCGTTGGACATGGGAATCTTGTCCAGCTCGAAATTCAGTTCGGTACCTGCAAATCTTGAAAAGGACAAGGGCACTAGTGCATCTGTGCCATAGTAGTCGCGGTCAAAAAAGACGAAGCTGTTAAGGTTATTGTCTTTGAAGAAGGACTGATCATATGCTGAATAGAATTGGGAAGTGTCGATATTCAGTTCGCTCAGCAGCTTTTTCGTGATCCGGCTATATTGACCAGGACTTTCCATGGACTGACTACCACCGTAGCCAATTAGTGTCCTGCCCTCAAAATAAAACTCGTTACGTTTTGCGTGACCACCGAAATCATCATGATTTTCCAGAATGAGAATCCGGGTATCGGTACGGGCTTGTTGTGCATAGAAGTAGGCTGCTGAAAGACCGCTGATACCACCGCCCACAACAATGAGATCGTAGAAACTCTCGTCTGTAATCGCGCTGTCGCCTGGTGTTTTGCTGCGCTTGGCTGTTGCCCTGTTTGAAAACAGGTCATGGGCGACTTCGAAAGCACCGGGGTGAGTCCCTCGAAGTCCCGTCAGAGAGGGTGGGTATGGTGATGTTGCTTCACTACCCGGGCTGCCATAGAGAAGGTCGGGACTTAACAGACCAGCGCCGATGACTGTTGCTGCACCACCGACAAATTCACGCCGGGTTATCGGTTGATCCATTCCAAGTAACTTGTCTCGTGACTTTTCTGACATGTTTTTCTGTGCTGCTCTGTAACTTTCGTAATCAATCACGCCAGGTAAATGCAGGATGGTACCTTGAGCCCATCTCGGGTTATCGACTAGAAATCCGGAGCTGGTGTTGCATGTCGTCTTTCAGGGTCGAAAATGGGCCCTTCAATCATGCTGCATTTTTCCATGACACGAGTCCATTTCAGTTCTCTTAAATAGTAAATTTCAGCTGACAGATCATCTCCCGGATTTCCCCAGGGCATCTCTAGTGAGGCAAATGCAATGTTCCTCTTGGCGGTGGGTACCCAGGCGGCAGAAGTCACCGTGCCGACGGCCTTATTCTGACCATTGTAAATAAACGAGTGTTCTGCAGGCTTGTTACCCTGTACATCCAGCTTCACGAAACGGTACCTCGAGCCTTTTTGCTTCTCTTCCTGCAGGGCTCGCTTGCCATTAAAATGAGGCTTCTTCAGGTGAACCAGCCAGGATAAGCCAAGTTCATAGGGGGATCTGGCACGACCTTCTCGTACCTCCTGTTGAGCAGGAACGAATTCCACACCAGCCTGAATGAAGCCTGCTTCGATCCTGGCAATCTGCAGTGCTTCGGAACCAGCGGGTTTGATGCCGTACTGATGGCCGGCTTCCATGAGTCGATCCCACAGTTTTTCGGCGCTTGCCGGGTCTGTCCAGAGTTCGTAACCCAGATCTCCTGTAAAACCGGTTCTGGAAACCATCAGTTCTGAATCGTCAAACGGATAGTGTGTCAGATCAAATGGTTTAAGGTCCCCGACATCTTTGAGGCCTAGATTTTTTAGAATCCTGCAGGTAGTAGGTCCCTGGAATGACAGGGCCGCGATACGATCAGTTTCATCTTCTATGTGGACATCAAATCCCATGGCAGACCATTCGAGCCAATCCAGATGACGTTCCTGGGAACAGAGAATAAATGTATTCTCAGCGATTCGAAATATTGTGCCATCATCTATCACCTTGCCATCATCGTTACACCAGGCGGTATAAGTTACCCTGCCAATCTTCATCTTACGGAGATTGCGTGTTACCAGGCAATCCAGGTAGGCATGTGCGTCAGATCCAGTGATTCGATACTTCGTCATTGGTGTCAGATCGAAGATGCTCGCGGAATTCCGCATCGCGAAATATTCCAGCTCAACATTTGTATAAGCCGCCGGCGTGGTGTATCCAGCCCAGTCTTCCCAGTAATTCACCTCACAGGCTGCCGCCACCCGCGAATGGAAGGGGGTTTGGATAAGTCGTTCCGGCTCTTGAATAGTCATCACTTTATTCCTTCCTTTATCACGGTTTTTGCACAGTTGTGACCAGCGAGTCCGGTTACATTTCCCCCTGGATGTGACCCGGCGCTGCAGAGATATAGACCATCGATTGGAGTTGAATACTGGCTCATGCCAGGGATCGGTCTTAACATCAGGAATTGATCAAGAGCTAATTCACCATGGTGCCAGTGGCCGGCTTTTGTGCCGAATTTCGCTTCGAGATCGGCAGGAGTCAGCAGTTCGCTGCTGATAATCAGCTGTTTTAACCCGGGTGCGTAACCCTCGATAAGATTAATCACCAGATTCCTGAATTGATCGTTCCCTTCTGACCACCCTTCCTTGAGGTTATGCGGGGCATATTGAACCACTGCGGACAAGACGTGTTTACCTTCAGGTGCGAGACTTGAATCGTGAACACTCGGAATAGTTATCTCAACAATTGGATTCCGGGAATATTCTCGATACTTAGCGTGATTAAAGGCAAGCTCCACATAGTCTGAACCGGGTGCGATTAAAAGACGGGCGCCGACATCTTCTTCGCTGAGTCCCGTAAAACTGGGTAGTGAATCAAGTGCCAGGTGAAGCTTGGCGGTGTTGCCTTTCATCCGAATATTGCTGACTCGCCTTGAAAACTCGGTATCCAGATGGCGATAACCTACAAGATCGGCAAACGTGGTTTTTGGATCAGCGTTGGAGATGACACGTGAGGTGCTGATTTCGTCACCACTCACCAGTCTGACGCCGGTAACCCTGGCACCTTCAGTCAGTATCTGCTCAACCCTGCAATCTGTGCGAACTTCTGCACCACTCGATTTTGCTGATGCTGCGATTGCGTCTGTTACAGCCCCCAATCCACCGGCTGGCATTGCCGGACCGCTGAAACCGAATGTCTCACCGACATGTCGGTATAGATAACCAAGCACTGTGTTTGGTGATCTGGGACCCGTGTGAGAACCCAGTACTGCATCCAAGCTGAGTGCCCCTTTGAGGAGTTGGTTATCAAAATTCTCTTCCAGAACATCGTATATGTTGATGGCACCTATTCGCAGGAGCTCCCGCATATCCTCTTTGCCCAGTTTTCTGACATTCCAGCCAAGTTTCAACAGTGACAACTTATCTTTCAGGTTGCCTTTCATGAGTTTAGGGGGCCGATCTTCCAGTGTAACCGCCAGTACTTTGCAGAACCTGATCATCCGGGCATAAAATTCCTGATAATTGTTTACGTCTTCCGTTGAGATGTCACCACTGACGGAATCTCCTTTGATGGTGATATGTAAACCATCATTTCCCAGGGCAACGGTGCTCAGGTTGGTAGCGGCGTAGGTCAGGCCATGGTTATGCAGTTGTAAATCACTGACGATTGCTGGATGCAGGGAATAGAGGAGATGAGCACAAGTCGAAACCCTGAATCCCTCGTGAAACTCTTCAGTCGAAGAAGCGCCACCGACATTTGCCGTAGATTCCAGCACAAGAACCTTCATACCGGTTTTTGCCATATAGGCGGCGGTAACAAGACCATTATGACCGGCGCCTACAATCACGACATCAAAATGATTATTCTCAGTCATCTGGGTAAGCCTCCGGTACGGTGGATGTAAGCGAGAGATCCGCGAGGATTTCTCTAGCCGCGTTGGCCCCGGGGGCTGCCATCACGCCACCACCAGGATGAGTCCCTGAGCCGCACATGTACATGCCTTTCACCGGTCCGCGATATTGCGCCAGTCCCGGAAACGGTCGATTGAACAGCAGCTGGTCGAACGTCAGTTCTCCCTGGAAAATATTCCCTTCGGTCAGACCTATTTCATTTTCAATATCTTGTGGGGTCCTGATTTCTGCATGGACGATAAGATCTTGGAAATTTGGACTGTAGCTGGATATCTGGTCGATAACGGTCTTACCGAATGCTTCTCGATCTTCGTCGGTCCACTCGCCGGTGGTGAGTTTCGGCGGTGCATACTGAACGAAGACGCTCATCATGTGCTTACCGGGTGGCGCCATGGTGGGATCAACCTGGGTTGGAATTAACATGTCCACATAGGGATCCCGGGACCAGGTGCCATTTTTCCAGTCGTCGTACGCTCGCTCCATGCGTTCCATGGAATCGATAAAATGCATATCACCAGCCATCAGTGTGCTGTTGTCAGGTAGCCCTTTAAAAGTGGGCAGGCCATCCAGGGCGATGTTCAGCTTGCCCGAGGATCCTCTGATCTTAAAATTCTTAGCCTGCTTAACAACTGATGCCGGTAGATCTTCTTCCTGCATGACGTTAAGGAAGGTTCGTTTCGGATCCAGATTTGACACAACGATGTCAGCATAGAGCTCGTCACCGTTAGCAAGGACAACACCTTTCACCTTTCTGCCACTGACGAGGATATGATCCACCTCGGCTTCAGTCTTTATTTCGCCGCCAAATGACTGGAAAGCAAGGGCAATAGCCTTGGATACCGAGCCCATGCCGCCTCGAGCGAATCCCCATGCGCCAACTGAGCCATCCACCTCACCCATGTAATGATGCAAAAGCACGTAAGCTGTGCCGGGTGAATAAACACCCAGGGCGGTGCCGATAATTCCGCTTCCTGCAAGGTGCGCCTTAATGACATCGGTTTCAAAATATTCATCAAGAAAGTCACCGATACTCATGGTCCAGAATCGCAGAGCGTCCCCCAGAACTTTTTCGCCCAGGTTGTAAAACGACTTGGCCAGGAACAGCAATTCACCGATATCCTTTGGCTTAAATGAAGTAGGGTCTGGTGGTGTTCGGAGCAGAAAGGGGCGAATGAACCTGGTATGTTTTGTGACGTCAGCAGTGTAGCGTTCATAGGCCCCGGCATCCCGTTTTGAGTGCCTGGCCATCTCCCTGTACTGGCGTTCATGATCATCGTAATTACCGAAGTAATCGCCGTCGCGCATAAATGTTACGCCGCCAATGTAGGGAATGACCTGCAGACCGAATTTCGGCAGATTCAGGTCTCGAGTGATTTCGGGTCGGAGCAGGCTGCAGACGTACGAACAGTTTGAGTATTTCCAGCCCTCGTGTAGTTCGCGACTCACCGTTGCACCACCGACATAGTCATTTTTCTCAAGGACCAAGACATCGAGACCTGCCTTGGCCAGGTAGGCTGCGTTGGCAAGACCGTTGTGTCCTGCACCAATAACAATTGCATCGTATTTCTTCACGCTGAACCCCTCCGGGGTTTAATTAGCACTTTCATTTCATTCGGGTCCACCGGATCGCCTTTCTTGAGCGCTCCTGTCGTTGACTGGTTGAGCGCAAGGATTCGTTGTTATCGATACCCATGAGATGCGCACCTTTGCCCTATGAAACAAAGATCGGCCCCAATAGCGGAAACTGTAAGACACACCTGGGCGCAACCGTGCTAAAGCCTTCATGAAGTGTGAATTCTTAACAGCTGAGACTTCGCATTTCTGGTGTGAAAATTTCAGGACACTGAATGGCGCGATGAATCCGTACGATGATCCCATATTCAGGTATATCTTGGAAGGTCTGTCCCACGATATGGAATTCCGCCGTCGGATGCAGGCAATATGGATAAGCCTATCGAGCTGGGAAGAGTTTCCCTGATTCCCTGGTTTTGTAGATTATTCTGCACTACAGCTTGAGTTAAGTATCTTTCGACCAGGACCACTGTAAGACCTATGGTCATTTAGGTAAGCTTGGCAAGTAATGAATGATCGACAAACACGAAAAAAAGCCCTGCTGGGTCTACTCGTCTTTTTGATGCAACTGGCGCCCGTCTGTATTGCCGAGAGCAATGAAGCCGTACTTAACTTATACAACTGGGTTGACTATATCGGTGAATCAACGCTGAAGGATTTCGAGCGAGAGTATGGCATCAAGATAAATTACGATGTGTATGACACGACTGAAATTGTTGATGCGAAACTTATGGCAGGCAATTCCGGCTATGACGTTATTGTTCACAGTGCCGGATTCTCTTCACGGCTGATACCGATCGGTCTCTACCATCGTCTGGACAGAGACAAGCTGGCCAATTGGAATAACCTTGATCCGTCACTCCTGGAGAGTGTGGCTGAATACGATCCTGGTAATCAGTTCGGTATACCCTATATGTGGGGAACCACCGGATTTACATACAATCGTGACATGATTATTGAACGTATGAAGGATGCGCCTCTAAACAGCGCAGAATTAGTATTTAACCCGGCCGTTGTCTCAAGATTCGCGGATTGTGGCGTGTCACTACTTGATTCACCGACAGACGTGATCCCGATGGCATTGGTTTATCTTGGGTACGACGCAGATTCGATTGAACCTGAACATCTAAAAGCTGCCGAGGACTTACTAAGAAGTATTCGCCCTTATATCAAGTACTTTAATTCCACCAAGTTGCTCATTGATCTACCCAGCAAGGAAGTCTGTATTGCCATGAGCTGGTCCGGTGACTATTCAGTTGCCTCCAGGCGGGCAAAAGAAGCTGGTATTGAGATTGACCTGGGTTACAACATTCCAACAGAGGGGTCTTTGATCTGGTTTGATGCTCTGTATATTCCAGCTGACGCCCGACATGTCGAAAATGCCTATTTGTTTCTTGACTATCTCATGCGCCCTGAAGTGATTGCAGACATCACAGATTTTACCGGCTATGCGAATGCCAATAGTAAGGCAACTGCTTTGGTTAATCCCAAAATGACTTCTGATCCTGCGATCTACCCGGGAGAATCTGTGTTAAAGCGGTTGTATGCAGCTAAGGTATATATGCCGAAACTAGAGCGTCTGCGCTCACGAGTCTGGACGAGAATTAAATCTGGTCTCTAAACCGGTCTAATAACAGAAGAAGGATGATGACAGAGCAAGAACAAAGACAGTCAGATCAAAAAAAACCAGGAGTGGAACCAGACAAGGCGCCCTGGCTGAATAAGGATGCCGAACCCTATATCAAAATCGAAACACTGACGAAGCAGTTCGATGGGGTTACGGTAGTAGATGATGTGAATCTGGATATCTATGAGGGTGAACTGTTTGCCATCCTGGGTGCCTCGGGCTGCGGTAAAACAACGCTTCTTCGTATGTTAGCCGGATTTGAAACCCCCAGTGCCGGCCGCATCCTGATAGATGGTGTTGATATGACGCATATCCCACCTTATGAGCGACCGGTCAACATGATGTTTCAATCCTATGCGGTTTTCCCCCATATGTCTGTGCAGAAAAATGTTGCCTATGGTCTGGTAAAAGAAGGTATCGCAAAAACTGAAATCAATCGCAGGGTCGCAGAGATATTGGAGTTGGTTCAGCTGTCAGACTTCAAGGGCCGTAAACCCCACCAGTTGTCCGGTGGACAGAGACAACGTGTCGCCCTGGCCAGATCATTGGTCAAGAAGCCGAAGGTGCTGCTGCTGGACGAACCACTTGCCGCCCTGGATAAGAAACTTCGAGAGCGTACTCAGTTTGAACTTATGAACCTGCAGGACCAGCTGGGGATTACCTTTGTTGTTGTCACTCATGATCAGGAGGAGGCAATGACTCTCGCCACTCGAATTGCGGTGATGAATGAAGGTGGATTTATCCAGACGGGCACGCCTCATCAGGTATATGAATTTCCTTCGAATCGATTTGTTGCCGACTTTTTTGGAGCGACCAATTTATTTGAAGGCGAGGTCGGCCGTGTCGCGGGTGATTGTATGCATATTCAAGGGGATGAATATAACGAGGCTTTAAAGGCGCAATTGTCCCCTGAGATTGAGAAAGGCGAGAAGGTTTGGATCGCAGTTAGACCCGAAAAGATTTCAATTGCGAAGGAGCCTGTCGAGGGTGAGAGAGTAACATCATTAAAAGGCATTGTATGGGATATCGGCTACTACGGTAATCTGTCTGTCTATCGTGTAAAGACTGAGGCTGGCAAAGTCGTGCAGGTAAGTACTCAGAATCAGAGGCGCCTGGCAGAAGGGACGATTGATTGGGATGAAGAAGTTTATATCTCGTGGGATGCTTCCAGCAGCATCGTGCTTACCGAATGAGTAGTAAACTCAAAAGTAAGCCTGAATTTGCAGATCGCACCTGGCGATATTTTGTCATCTCCGTTCCCTACGTCTGGTTGCTGGTATTTTTCTTTATCCCATTTCTCTTTGTTTTCAAGATTAGTTTTTCCGATCCCATTATTGCACAACCCCCCTTCACACCCTTGTTCGACTGGTCGAAGGATTCTTTTGACGTCTTTCTTGGAACCCTTGATAACTACCGGTTTCTAACCGAGGACAATCTCTACTGGCTCAGCTATCTGAAGTCAGCCAGGGTCGCTGCAATATCTACATTGCTATGTTTACTGCTGGGTTATCCAATGGCGTATGGTATTGCCCGAGCGGAGTCAACCATCAGAAATCTGCTGCTTCTGCTGGTGATATTGCCTTTCTGGACCTCCTTCCTGTTGCGGGTCTATGCGTGGATGGGAATGCTCTCTACTCATGGGGTCATTAACAATGTGCTGATGTGGATTGGTCTCATAGATCAACCGCTGAAGCTGCTGTATACCGACTTTGCCGTGTACATGGGTATTGTCTACACCTACCTGCCATTTATGATTTTGCCCCTGTATGCCAATCTCGAAAGACTTGATCTATCCCTGCACGAGGCAGCAGCAGATCTTGGGGCGCGACCGTTTCAGGTATTCAGGGACGTCACCATCCCCATGTCATTACCGGGCATTATTGCCGGGTGCCTGCTCGTATTCATACCCGCACTGGGGGAATATGTGATCCCGGCGCTGCTGGGGGGGGTGGATTCTTTGATGATAGGAAGAACGCTCTACAATGAGTTCTTCCTGAATCGTGACTGGCCACTGGCGTCAGCAGTTGCCACTGTTCTGTTGTTCATACTGGTAATACCGATGATGATATTTCAAAAGTATCAGGTGACGACTTCGGACGGGCCGGAATAGTGAAAAAGCACTCGGTGTTCCTGCTTTCGGTGATGGCTTTCGGTTATGCATTTTTGTATCTGCCGATCGTTATGCTGATAGTCTATTCATTCAATGATTCCCGCATCTCCTCGGTCTGGAACGGTTTTTCACTGCGCTGGTACGAAGCGCTCTTTAACAGTGAACAGATAATCGATGCGGGACTTTTAAGTCTGCGAATAGCAGCCATCAGCGCAACCCTTGCCACGATCTTTGGCACCTTGGCCGGGCTCGCTCTTACTCATATGGGTAGTTTTAGGGGACGTTTGCTGTTTACCGGATTGATAGCCGCACCTTTGGTTATGCCTGAAGTCATCACAGGACTGTCATTATTGCTGGTATTTGTGAGCAGCGAACAACTTATTGGCTGGCCCGAGAATCGTGGCACAGTGACAATCATCATTGCCCATATCACATTTTCGATGGCCTTTGTTGCGGTGGTCGTTCAATCCAGACTGTCATCGATGGACAAGTCTCTTGAAGAAGCCGCTATGGACCTTGGCGGACGTCCCTTCAGAGTTGCATACGATATCACTCTACCGCTTATCGCGCCGGCAATGTTGTCTGGTTGGCTGCTGGCATTTACCTTGTCGATTGACGATCTGGTTATCGCGAGTTTTGTTTCCGGTCCTGGCTCAAGCACGCTGCCGATGGTGGTTTATTCCAAAGTGAGGCTGGGGGTCACGCCGGATATCAATGCCCTGGCAACCATCATTATCTGTGTAGTCGGTCTCGGTGTAGTGGTTGCGGGGGTAATCATGCGAAGACAGGAGAAGCTCAGACTTAATGAGGCCAGAATGTCAGGGTGACTGGTCATTCGAAATGGGATTTGCAGTCGATGATCAGTCAGCATTCATTGCATCCCACGGCGGCAACTGTGAGTGGAATGATTTTAGTTTTCACTTTATGTACGGTCGATTCGGTCGGGCGGAACATAGTCGAAGATAAAGGTAATTCGATCATCATCGCCTTTGTTCATGACACTGTGTCTTTTTTGATTGTTGAGTTCAAAGGCTTTGCCAACCTCAGGCTGATAAGGCACACCATCTATCATGAATCTGACCCGATGATTGGTTGTGATCGGTACATGGATTCGGTGACCAGCATGAAACGAGGGATGTTTATCGACATGCGGCTTGATGACATTCCCTGCAGGTAATTTTGCGGCCATGGCTCGAATGATCGTTCCACCCTTCGGGTAGTGGTCCTGCAGAATGCTATGCATTACCGGGATCGCTGTTTCGGCCAGCAGATCCCAGCCACTCTCTTTGGAAACCTCGATATTCGGCCAACCTTCGCCATCAGTAAATACCAGAACGATGGACTTCGTTTGCTGATGAACGTCATCTTCACCTTGTCTGAATGACTGTAACTTCCAGGTTGGCTCATCAATACATAAGATCGCTTCCTTCAGCGCATCGATTGCGATGGGCCCGAGGTCTTTCAGCGGAACATCGATATCCATTCATTTTCCTCATGAGAATACTAAGAGATTACGATTCAGGGTTTGATCTGCCCGGAGATAGTTGCCATCGGCGAGGCCAGTCAGCCTCGGGGCGCATTCGAAGGATCGGATCCAGTGCTTCAATCAATTCATCCAGGTGGGGCTCGTAATTACGCCATAGGTTGACTGAGCTGGTGTAGATAGGTTGTCGCACCTGTTCAGAGCTGGCGGTCTTTACTGCGCGTTCAGTCTCATGGAACCTGAAACAGGCGTCTTCTACTGGCAATTCACAATAATCCAGCAATCGCCTTACCTGTGTATCAAGGTCCTGTACCACCTCTTCGTAATCGACATCCAGTACTTTGCCTGGCATTGTCTGATGCCAGTGGTCCATCAGTCTCTGGTATTGAATGTAATACTCACCGAGTTCCGTCAGGTCGTAGCTGAAAGGTTGACCACTCGCGAACAGTTGCTTGTAGCTGCCGAAGCAACTATCCAAAGGGTGCCGGCGTGAGTTGATGATTTTTACATGAGGCATGGCCAGATGTATCAATCCCACATACAAGAAATTATTGGGATTCTTGTCGATAAATCGAGCGACGCCGCTGCGATGCTTTTTAGTACGTTCAAGATATTGTCGACCTATCTTCGACCAGGCTTGCTTCCCGAGGGTGGTGAGGAAGTCCGGAAACTGATCCATCTGAGGACTGGATCGACCAATCGACTGAATTACGAAAGGCATATCAGTGAGTTCGTGAGTACCCTCAACCTGACTGTGGCTTGCCAATATCTGTTCAATCAGTGTCGATCCGGATCGGGGCAACCCGATAATCAGAATAGGTGATGCATCTGCAACACCGTTGCCTTGTCTCTCCGACAGAAACGCTTCATTGAATATCTCGATCAGCTTGTCTGTAACAGTCTCGTTCGCGACCGGATCATAGTTCTCCGATTCCCGTCGCTTATCACTACAACGTTGAAAGTAGTCAAAAGCCTGGTCATAGTCACCTCGGCCCTCGTATTCAAGGCCCAGGGCATTGCACAATTGTTCAACCGAGAGGTCATCTAGGCTGTCGTCGCCAAGCAGTTCCTCCATTGAGCCCACTTCTGCGTCTTCAAACCGAAAGGTCTTCATATTGGCAAGGCTCCAATAGGGTTCGGCATTTCTTGGATTCGCTGCGATGTATTGTCTGTAAACTTCGATTGATTCCTGCTGACGGCCGACGGTTTTGAGCTGATGACCAAGACCGGAAAACGCACCAGGGTGTGATGGTTTTATCTTGAGTGCCTGCTGATATCCTGTGATTGCTTCCTCCTGCTGCCCTGCCCTGGCCAACGCGTTCGCCAGGGCAATATATGATTCTGCAGTCTGGGGTGCCAGCTTTTCGACTTCCCGTGCGCTTTCTATAGATTCAGGAAACTTATCGAGTTCCCCCTGCACGTTTGAGAGATCGAGCCAGGCCTTTGCAAAATCTGGTGCCAGGGAAACCGCCTGGAGTAAAAGAACTTCTGCGTCACGAAAATGACGGTGAGTACACGCAACAGCGGCAAGCAATCGAATAGCTTCAATGTGATTTGGATCCCGTTTCAAAATATCACGATAGATGTTTTCAGCCTTATCCGGTTCGCCATTACGTTCGAACTTGCCAGCTTGAGTGATTTCGTCAGCAAATCCCATATCTCTTCGCTTTCGAATTGGCGATTTATTACCCGTTGCAAATGCGGTGTGGCTGGATAACAGATCTCGAGTGCGAGCAATTTTCAAGTGCAGATCCGATCGACCAGGATCAAGTTGAATGGCACGCCGGTACGATTCAATCGCCTCGGAAAAACGTCCTTCTACCAGCAACAGGTCAGCAGAGGACTCGTGAGCCATTGAGAACTCCGGCTGCAGAGACTTTGCTTTTTCGATATGAATCCGTGCTTCGCCAAGCCTCTTGAGTGCAATCAACGCACGTGCAGTGAGACAGAGGATGTTTGGATCTTCAGGAAAATCAGCGAGACCTCCAAGACAGACTAGCAATGCTGCCTCGGCATCACCTGATCGAATATGATTGAAAGCACGATTAAAATACTCTTGCTGTGGTTGCACCTGGTTGACCTTTCACCCTTAACACTTGAACATAAGTAGCGGGATAGTAGACCAGGCATGGTCCGAGATTCCAGTTATTAGTTAATGAGAACTGGAACCCCGAGCCGCCTATTTGAATAATTACCTTTTGTGCAAAATTGACTCTGTGGTGGCAACGGTTTGAAAACGTATTATCAGGCATTCGGCGAACGGGGATTTGTACTCTCAGCAGAATTACAGTTGAAACCAGATATGAGTGCATCCGATGTTGTTGCTGATGGGCGGGCTTTATCTGCCAATGTTGACGGCGTTGTTTTAACTGACAACCAGTATGGGCAGACCCATATGTCCACTTCAGCCGCTGCAAGTTTGCTACTTGGTGCCGGTATTGATCCCATCGTGCAGCTGAGCTGTCGAAATCGGAATCGCACGGCGCTTGTAAGTGAATTGCTGGGTGTCAGGGCCCTCGGTGCGACCAGTGTAATGCTGATTGAGGGAGCCAAGGTACCGAAAGGATTTGAACCCAGACCTCGACCGGTTCTGGATATGCATGCAAAGGAATTGATAGCGACCGCTAAGTTAATCAATGAAGATGGCGCACTGTCAGGAACAGATTTCCTGATTGTTACGTCCGGGACTGTGCATAGTCCTCAACCTGGTTGGGAGCCTGAAGAACTGTTGGCGAAATCTGAGGCAGGGGCGCGAATAATCATGACCCAGTTGTGCTTTGATGTTGATCTTTTGAAAAGATATATATCAACTCTGATTTCAAAAAAGATGACTCATCAGGTTCGATTCATCGTAAGCCTTGCGACCCTGCCATCGTTAAGTATTGCCAGATTTTTGCGTGATAATCGTCGCAGGGCTCTGATCCCGGCTTCTGTGCTCAAGAGACTTGGGCAGTCGAATGACGCTGAGGAGGAAGGTGTTTTAATCTGCAGTGAACTGCTGCAACAGTATTCCGAAATTCCCGGGATCAGCGGCGCGAACCTCATGACCCTTGGCACGGTGGACACGATTGGGGCAGCGATAAGTGCCAGTGGCGTGAGAAACGAACAGGGGCTTGAATAGTGGAGCCCGATGTGGTGTTCACCAAGGTGATTGATCTGGTTGCCGAGAATGAATTGGATCGTGCAGAAACCGAATGCCGCAAGGTGCTTCGATCAGATTCTGAAAATATCAATATATTGGCTCTACTTGGTGCAATTCTTTTGAAAAGCGATCGTCTCGATGAAGCTGAGTCAATTCTTCTTAAGATCGTGGCAATGGCACCGGCCTTTGCTAAACCCCATCAAGATCTGGCTGTATTGTACGTGAACCGTGGTAATTTTAGGGCAGCGGAAAAACACTTTCGTCATGCGACTGAAATTGACCCGAGTCAACCCTCTGCGTTCTCTGGATTGAGCCAGGTACTCAGCAAGCTTGGCGATGACAAGGGAGCGTCTGTTGCCTTCGACAGATATCTGGCATTAGCACCTGACAATTCGCTTGCCCGAGTAGTGGCACTGCATCAAAGCGGGGATCTGAAAAAGGCGCGCCTGGAATGTGGGCGGCTCTTGGCAAGCGAACCGGAAAATCTGGGCGCGATACGAAGATTAGCCATGATTTCAGCCGAAGAGGGACAACTCCCGGAAGCCGAACGAATGCTGCGTCACATGGTCCGTCTGGCGCCCGGTTCCATTGTGCCCCATATGGACCTCGCGAGTTTGTGCGTTGAGCAACAAGACTTTGTTGAGGCCATTGGATGGTTGCAACGCGCGGTTGAGATTGCGCCAGAAAATGGCGAGGTTCATCTGATGCTTGCACATTCACGATTGATGGTTGGTCATGTGGCCGCAGCGTTGGAAGGATATTTGACCTGTCTTGCGTTGAACCCGAATGATACTCAGGCGATGCTCGGTCGAGGAAATGCATTGCGCGGGCTTGGCCGTGGTAGTGACGCAATTAGTGTCTACCAGCAGTGCCTGACTGAGGAAGATATTTTCGCTGATGCCTGCTGGAGTCTGGCGAGCATGAGAACCTATGAGTTCAGCGACAGAGAACTCAACAGGATGATTGAGCACTGTAAGAACGAGGGCATAGCGAGTCATGCCTTGACGCGTCTGGATTTTGCCCTTGGCAAAGCGTTGGATGACCGTGAGGAGTATGATGCCGCCTGGATGTACTATGTTTCTGGGAATACCCGCCAGAGGATCGAAACAAGTTACGACGCGGTTGAGTTTGAATCGACAATAGACACTTTGATCGAAATCTACAGTAAAGGCTTTTGTGTGCGTAAGCCTGTTTCAATGCCAACCGATCCAACCCCCATTTTTGTTGTGGGAATGCCGCGGGCAGGATCGACTCTACTTGAGCAGATCCTGGTCAGCCACAATCAGGTTGAGGAGACAGCCGAGTTACCGTACCTGAGAAGAATCGCAGCAAGAGTAAATGTTGAGCAAAGGTTGGAAAATTCGTCAGCCATCATCGATCTCGATGAAGAGGCGTTAAAGGCGCTGGGTGACGAATATATCGCAGCAACGTCAATTCACCGGCCTCACAGGAAACCATTTTTTGTGGATAAACTACCAGCGAACTTTCCCTATGTTGGATTTATTCACCTGGTGTTGCCCGAGGCGATAGTAATTGATGCCCGTCGTCAATCCCTTGATACCTGTGTCGCTAACTACCGACAGCTATACCCGCAAGGTAAGGAATTCTCCTATGATCTTATCGAGCTGTCTGAGATGTACTTACAGTATGTTCGCATGATGAATCATTGGGACAAAGTGCTGCCTGCCAAGGTACTTACTGTACATTATGAAGAAGTTGTCGCAAACGCAGAACGTCAGATTAGACGTATGCTGGAACACTGTGGTCTTGGTTGGGATGAAGCCTGCCTGGATTTTCAATTGACAGATCGGACATTTTCAACCGCCAGCTCAGAGCAGGTAAGGCAGCCTGTATATAGCAGCTCTATAGGTTATTGGCGTCATTATGAAGAGCATCTGGCAGAATTAGCCGAAAGTCTGGCGTCAGTGATAGAAGAATCATAGGTGATCCGCAAATAATCACCGTGTCAGTGGTTGGATCTGATGTGTTGACATCTATTGACTACCACGAGTGATTCAGGAAAATGTCGAGTGTATTACAGGGAACATGTTGACTGACGTGGGTCAGGTTTTAAGGTTTCTGTGATTGATGATTTCTCCCTATAGGCAAGGTAGAGTGAAATTGTGAAAATGAAAGTATGTGCTTGCTTGAATTAGAGTTGGCAGTAGACCGACATTCAGGAATTTTTGTACTCGGGAGGGTACCAACATGCAGCAACGCTACAAATTTGCCTTGACCCCAATCGCTGCAGCGGTTTCAGCTGCAGTTAATCCAGTACCCACCTTGGCTGCTGATGACAATGCGCTTGAAGAGGTCGTTGTAACAGCGCGGAAACGGGCTGAGTCTGTTCAGGACATTCCAAGCAGCATCCAGGCGTTTTCAGAAGAAAATCTGAAGGAGATGGGTGCCCGCGGACTTGCTGACTATTCACGCTTTGTACCTTCAGTAAACGTCGTCAGCTATGCAAATGGTTCATCGACGATTGTTTTCCGGGGTGCAACGATTGATGGGGGTGGTTACATCGCGCAGGGAACATCCTCTTTGTATCTTGATGAGATGTCGGTGACCTCAACCGGTGATCAACCATCGATTCGCATGGTAGACATTGAACGGGTCGAAGCATTATCAGGCCCGCAGGGCACAATATATGGCTCTGACGCGCAGGCCGGTACCATGCGTGTTATTACCAACAAGCCAGAGATGAATAATTTGAATGCTGTCATCGACGCTAGTATGCGAGCCAGCAGAGAAGGCGAAGAAAGTTACGACGGCTCGGTGGTATTAAACTTCCCACTGGCCGAAGACAAACTTGCCCTTCGACTGGTCGGGTTCAAAGCCAGAGATGGTGGATTCGTTGACAATGTATTTGGTCACACCCCCGATACGAACAATATTGGCCCAGATATTGCCGGTTTTGGTACCTTGGACAACTCGGAATTTGTCGACAAGGACGTTAACGATTCAGATATCACGGGCTGGCGTGCAGCACTCCGATGGGAGATTAACGAAGATTGGGCGGCAACCATCAGTGCCGTCCACCAGAGAACAGAAAACGGATTTGACAACGAGTACGATCAGAATGTTGGCGACCTGAAAACCATCAAGTTTTACGATGACTTCACGGATGACGAGTATGATATGTACTCGCTTACTATTGAGGGTGATCTGGGATTTGCTCAACTGGTATCAGCGACTTCCTATTATGATCGTGATATCAAGACTATCTACGATATAACCGTATATCATCATTATTGGGCAGCGGCTTATTGTTCCACGTACGCTGACCCTGGCGCGGTCTACTACCCTTACTATTTCCGTAATCCGGCAAACAACGATGAAGTAATTTTCTGGGGTGCCTACTGTAATGCACCGACGGTCGATGGCGACTATCTGGCAGCCTATTCCGGACCTGCAAACCAGGAGCGTTTCACACAGGAAATTCGTCTCTCATCGCAGGGTGAAACGCTGGATTGGCTGGTCGGTCTGTATTACGAAGACAGTACGAATGGTTGGAAAGCCGACTTTGGTTTTCCAACCAGCAATGATTTCCAGGATTCGATTTCGCTGCAGTGGGCGGAGCATTATTACGGTCTGGAATTCCCTAACGCTAAAGAACACTGGTACTCCCAGAGTTCGACTGACTGGGAGCAGAAAGCCATATTTGGTGAAGCGGTCTGGCACGCAACCGAAAAACTTGATGTCACCATTGGTGGTCGCTACTTTGACCGCGAAAACAACAATATCTACTTCGTAGAACATCCAAATGGAAATCTTCTGGCGGAATACAGAGAAGGCGGTTTAGCTGACGGTGACCCGGCGATTCCAGATCACAAGGGCGACGAGACTGAGTTTGTGCCGAAACTTAGTCTGGCCTATCACGTCGATGACGACACCATGGTGTATGGTCTGTGGACGGAAGGCTATCGACCTGGTGGCACCAATAGAACCCGTGGGCAACCGTACTATCCCCCCAATTACTCAGCAGATAAGATCACCAACTGGGAAGCGGGACTGAAGACTGATTTTGCTGATGGCGCGGCTAGAGCGAATATCACTGCCTTTTACATGGATTGGGAGGATTTCCAGCTTGAGATTGTAGACCCTTCATTTGTACCGTGTCCGGATGGAAGCACTAGTGATAAAATTGCCGGTGTCTGCGGGCAACCCTGGCAAAACATCGTGGCTAACGCAGGTGAAGCACATATCGTAGGTGTAACCATGGCGTTCGACATGATCGTGTCGGATAACTTTACGATTGGTGCGAATGCCGAGTGGTTGGAAGCTGAGACTGATTCGACACTCGATCTGGATGGAAACGGCGATATTGATGTTAGGAAGGGGAACAGACTTCCGATTACGCCTGACTGGAAGAGCTCTGCCTGGGCAACCTATACCTGGCCGACAAGTTGGTTCGGCGCAAGTAACGGCTTTGCTCGCTTGCAATGGTCTTATCAGAGTGACAGCAATAACATTCTCCAGCCAACCGCATTCGAACCTCAACATCCGCAGATTAAGAATGATGCTTATAACATTGGTGATTTCACCATTGGTTTGCAGGCAGATAGCTGGGAGTTGACCCTCTTTATCAATAACCTGACGGACGAGCGTGCCCAGTACACACACGCCACTGGTCAGCGTCTTTATTCATGGGGTAGTAGCACCGAGGGCAGAGATCACGTGGCATCACGCTACACCAGTCGCCCAAGGGAAATGGGTGTCAGGTTTATCAAGCATTTCGATAATTAGGTGGAATAGTTCTTTTAATACAGCCCATGGCTGTTGGCTGCCCGAGATGAGAAAGGACCGAAATTCGGTCCTTTCTTCTTTAGTCATAGGGCCACAGCTCGAGACCGTGTACGGCATTGCGGATGTCCATGGTCATATTGACCAAAGCTACTGTCTGGCCACTGTCAAGATCATAAACAGAAACCGTTGATGGTGAGGAACCTCCGACAATAAAGCGGTCACCAAGTGTGCATAAGCCTCGACCAAATCCCTGCCGGGCTACCCTGGAATCGTCAATACCTGCATGCTGGATTTCTTCTGGCGCATATTTCCGTATTGAGAAAGCCTGTTGGGCACCGTCCCGTCCAATATAACGAATGCAGTCACTATCCGTGTCATTGAATAGAACACCATCCCTGAATGGTCTGGCATTGTGCGCACCCGGGGGAAGACTGCATACTTCCTGAACTTCATTCTTATGATTGATGTGCAACAATGCGCTGGTTCTCAAACCGCTGAGGTAGATACCGGTATTATCCACGAAGACCATATTGATGTGATGTTCGTTACTGGCTCTTGGACCGGTTGTCAGGCGAGGGTCGAATGGAAAACCATTCCATTGATCTTGTTTGAGCAAATGGTAGCCCCAGTTAAACACTTCTTCATCGAGATCGAAAACGAGCAGGCTGTCAAAGCCGGTTGAAGAAAGAAATATTTTTCGATTCTTGCAGATAATTTCATGGCAGTGCTTTAGATAGGGGTTACGCCAGGAATCCTGAATCTCGAATTTGTGGTTATATCGGAATAGCTCATCAGACGCAGCAATATAGATATCGTCTCCATCAAATGTAATACCACGAAGCCCTCTGTCTGCGCCACGACCAGAAAAATCGATATCGCCCGTATTCCAGTCTACGCCCTGATCAGCTGTCTGCTCTTCAAAGTCAATGGTGAAAACGCCACCATGACTCTCACCCTGTTGGCTGCCACGGACTACTGAAGTGACGATAACCTTAGGTAATCTGATATTCATATTGTTAACGATCCAAATGCAACATGATTAAATGTTAGTACTTATGCTGATGTTGTTGTTTTCCTGTAAACTGATCGTGGCGCATGGATCTGATATGGTCAGTCCATTACCATTTATTGATCGACTTTCTCTGCAGTAAGATCCAGACAGATTTTGACCAGACTTAACAGTTCATCGATCTGCTCCTTTGTCGTCACAAGCGGTGGCGCAATCACCATGGTATCTTCGATCGCCCGCATAACCAGGCCATTGTCGAAACATATATCCCGGCAGAGTGTGCCGGCATCACCTCTGTCATCAAAAAACTCGCGATTCTCCTTGTTTTTAACGAGCTCCAGAGCGCAGAGAAATCCCGCGCTTCTTGTTTCTCCCACCAGTGGATGCTCAGATAGTGTCTGCCACCTTTCAGCCAGATAAGGTGCGGTTTCTTGATTGACTCTTTCAACGATACCTTCATCTACCATGATGTTCAGGTTCGCAATAGCGGCTGCAGCGGCCACTGGATGGCCGGAATAGGTAAAACCATGGTTGAAGTCACCGCCGAGTTCAATCAAAACGTCAGCTACGTTATCGCTGACCAGGACACCGCCAATTGGTATGTAGCCTGATGAAAGTCCCTTGGCGATCGGCATAAGATCTGCGGTAATATCAAAATAATCGCAGCCAAACCACTTACCGGTTCTCCCGAACCCGCAGATCACTTCATCAGCCACCAGCAGTATTTCATGGCGGTCACAGATTTCCTGGATCCTGGGCCAGTAGCTGGCAGGTGGAATAATGACACCACCAGCACCCTGGATAGGTTCAGCGATGAATGCCGCAATTCGACTTTCACCGACTTCATTGATCTTCGCTTCAAGCTCATCAGCTGTCTTCTCACCGAAACTCATCGGAGAGAGATCACCACCGTCCTGAAACCAGTAGGGCTGACCGATGTATTCGATATCCGCTATGGGTAATCCTCCCTGGGCGTGCATAGTCTTCATACCGCCCAGGCTGGCTGCTGCAACCGTACTGCCATGATATGCATTGTGGCGACTGACAATAACCGTTTTCTCAGACTGACCCTTGAGGTCCCAGTATCGCCGAACCATTCTGACAACCGTATCGTTCGCTTCAGATCCGGATCCAGTGAAATAGACATGATTCATTTGATCTGGTGCCAGGGAGCAAACGAGTCGAGACAGTTCGACAGCCGGCGGGGTCGCGGTTTTGAAAAAACTGTTGTAGTAGGGTAGTTCCTGCAGCTGAGCATAAGCAGCGTCGGCGATCTCTTTTCGACCATAACCAACATTTACACACCATAGACCTGACATTGCATCCAGGTATCGCTTGCCATCGCTATCCCATAAATAGATACCGTCTGCTCTGGTTATTATCCGACTGCCTTCATCTGATAGCTTCTTGAAGTCGGTGAACGGATGCAAGTAGTGGGCAGAATCCAGACCCTGAAGTTGTTCGGTTGTGTAGTTGTAATTCATCAATTCGCCTTACGTTTTGTCTTTTGCTTTCGTATTCACGTCCCCATGGTCGCAGTTCTTTTTCGTCAGGCCATATCTCGTAGAGCCCTTAGAGTCTCTCTTAAGAGCCTGTTAATAGACATTAGCATCTGCGTTCCAAACTCCCCGGCCTGGTCGTAAACGAAACTTAAGCGTGTTATCAGATATCCACTGCAGATAGTAAGACATCTGGCTTATCAAGTTTAGATTACCCCGCAACCTCCGGTCTTGTCGACGGGTAGGATTGGAATCAGTCGATTGGAACAGATCCAAAAAAACTCGATGTTATTGCATGATATTGATCAGGCTGGCAAAGTGGCTGCGTTATTGAATGAGTTTTTCTGATGTCCGAAATGAAACATTGGTTAGAAGCAAATAAGATCGAATTCGTCGAGTGTCTGGTACCTGATTTCAATGGAATCGGTAAGGGTAAAATAATACCTGCCAACGATCTTGCTGATGGTGCTATTCGATTACCTGAGGCCATTTTTGGCCAGGATATTATTGGGCAATGGTGCGAAGATCATGACCTGTTGGATATTGCAGATATCGATATGAACCTGGTACCTGATGAATCCACTCTGGTCAATCAACCCTGGTCAAAGGCAAAAACAGCCCAGTGTATCTGCGACTGCCACAGTCGAGTTGGAGGTGAACTGGATATCGCCCCCCGATCATTGTTGAGGAAGGTAATCGGGCTGTTTGATGAACTCAATATGCGACCTGTTATCGCCCAGGAGGCAGAATTTTATCTGGTGGCAAAAAACCCGGATCCGATGTTGCCACTGGCTGCGGCACCAGGTGTTTCTGGTCGTCAGCAAAAGACACCTCGTTCATTCCAAATGGAGGCTTTGTCTGAATATTCACCCTTTCTTGAGACCCTGTATGGCTTCGCAAAGGAACAGAATATAGAAACCGCAGGGGTCATTCAGGAGATGGGTCGGGGGCAGCTGGAAGCCAACTTCAACCATGGAGATGCGCTGGCACGTGCGGATGAAATGTTCAATTTTAAACGCATTGCACGACAGGCCGCGTTGGCACATGGCTATTACGCCACCTTCCTTGCCAAACCAATTACCCGGGAGCCAGGTAGCGCCATGCATTTGCATCAGAGCCTGATTGATCAGGAATCCAGAAAAAACCTGTTTGTAAATGATGATGGATCTCATTCTGAGAAATTCAGGTCTTACCTGGGTGGACTGCAGAAGTACACGGAAAGTGGTATGGCAATTTTCGCACCTCATGTTAACTCGTACCGTAGGTTTGAAGTGGCAGAATCCTGCCCAACGAATGTGGAATGGGGCCTGGACAATCGAACGACAGGTTTCAGAGTGCCAATGAGTCAGCCAAACGCGACGCGAATCGAAAACCGAATTCCTGGCTCTGATACCAATCCTTATCTTGCAATTGCGATGAATCTCGCCTGTGGCTACCTGGGGCTGAAAGAAGGTTTGACGCCAAATGATCCGGTTGAAGAAAGTGCATGGGATTTGCCACACACGATTCCCAGAACACTCGTTGAGGCGTTAGTTTGTCTGAATGAGTGCGAGCCTCTGGTTGATATTCTTGGTGAGAGATTCGTGAGTCTGTTTACTGATATCAAAATGAGAGAAGCGAAGGCTTTCTCAGAAGAAGTGACTACCTGGGAAAGAGAGCATCTGTTGCTAACTGTTTAAGCCAGCGGGTTGCAGCATGGAGGATAGGATATGACCTCTCCGTTGAATGATCCGAAGCTAGAGAGTCTGCTCGATCGGCTACATGCCCAGAGTGATGCACAGATCGCTGAGATTGATGAGTACTGTACGGAACGGGAGCAGAGGGGTAAGTTTGACTGGACCGTGTTCGATGATGAAATGCATCGTTTTTTTGCTGACAAACTCGTCGCGCTTGATCGTGACAAGGCCGAGTACTGCTATCAGCTCTGTCGCTCTCTTGGGGCGACCAGAGTCGTTGAAGCTGGCACGTCGTTTGGCATCTCAACGTTATATCTGGCAGCCGCGGTGCGTGATAACCAGGCAGGCGATGGGGTGGTTATTGCTACCGAATGCGACCCAATCAAAGCAGAAGCCGCTCGTGATAACTTCAAAGAAGCAGGTTTGCGTGAGTTCATTGACTTGCGGGAAGGAGACCTGAGGCAGACCCTCAAAGATGTTGCCGGACCTATCGATTTCATGCTGGTTGACATCTGGGAAGTCGCCCGTCCCGCCCTGGAGCTGGTGTCTCCTAGTTTGCGTACCGGCGCAATTGTGGTTTGTGACAATACGACGGTGGATCGTGATGAATATCGCGATTACTTTAAATTTGTAAATGAACCGAAAAACAGGTTTCGTACCATGACTGTCCCCTTTAAAGGTGGATTTGAACTCACTGTGCGAATCTGAAACACGCCGATCAAATGGCGGGCTTCTCTAGCATTTAAGGACATGAGCCCCAAACAGTAGGTTTAGGCTACAAATCTGGCTTTAGCTGTCAGTAAGTTCCTTGAGTAACTCATACCAGTGATCAAGGGCATCAAACAGGGCAGCTTTCTTGATCCGTTCGTCTTGTCCGTGAGCTCGATGGTCATCGGGACCAATGACGATTCCACCGACGCCATAGGTAGGAATGCCACCGGCGCGGGTTTCAACGGCATCCGTGGCGCCTGATGACATTGATGGGATCACGCTAACGCCTTCAAGGCGTCTTCTGACCACACGGGTCAGTACGTCTACAAGGAACGGATTCAAAGGTGAAGCAGGACTTGAGCGTGAATCACCGATAGCTTTGATTTCCGCATTTGGATTAGCGACAACGCTAATCAGAGTTTCCAGTATTGTATGTACCCCAACCCCGGGAAATACACGGCAGTTAACCGTTGCAGTCGCGCTCTGAGGCAGTGCGTTTTCGGCGTGCCCGGCATTGAGAAGTGTGGGTATACAGGTCGTTCGGGTCTTACCCACAAAAGAAGGTTTGTCGTAGAAGTAGTCTGCTGTCTCTTCACCGGGATTTTCAGCAAAAGCCCGCATGGCCTGTGCCATCTCTCCCGTTCGGGATTTTGCTCGTTCAGCAAAGCTGCCAAGGGTAATGTCGTTAGCCATCACAGGGAAGCGATGTGTTTGAATCTTCTTGAGGGCATCTGCTAATTCGTAGATTGCGTTGTCTAATCTCGGTTGAGAACTGTGACCACCGTTGTTGCGAATGGTGATCTCAAAAGTCATATAACTCTTTTCAGCGGCCTGAAAAGAATACGAGAGAGGATTGCCTTGATGATCAACTGAGCCGCCACCAGCATCTGAATTGAGAGCAAACTCAGCGTCCACCAGCTCTTTATGATCTTCTATCAGAGCTCGCATAGAGTATGCTGTCGTTTCTTCGTCTCCCGTCACAACGAGAATAAGGTCTCGCTTTGGCATATACCCTGCAGCTTTCAGACGAAGCAGGGTGGCGGTCAAAGCGGTTGCCCCACCTTTATTATCCAAGGTACCTCGACCATAGAGATACCCGTCAATTTCCGTTAGTACGAATGGATCTGTCGTCCAGTCTTCACGTAAAGCGTCAACGACATCCATGTGTGCCATGAGCAAAATGGGTTTGGTGGTTATACTGCTGCCTCGATATCTAACAACCAGAGCACCGGTATCAGGTTCTACATCGATGAAACGAATGTCTTCCTCTTTGAAGCCACCGGCAAGAAATTTTCCATGAAGATAATCGGCCATTGGTTTTATCTGACCACTATTGGCAGTTGATCGGTAGTTGATAAGATCCCTGAGAATCTGCAGCGCGTTTTGCTCCACGTCTGCAGGTGCTGCTATTGCCGAAAAAGACAGCAGAAGTGTCAATGAAAGGCCTAGCCTGGCGTGAAATATCATTTTGGTCTTTCCGTCTATGTGGTGGATGAAATATTGTCCTAAATCTGAGACTATTTCACCACTTTTGAGACAGGCGAATGCAGCGTTCAAGGCTTGAAGTGCTGGGGGAAAAGGTAAAACAGATCGCCCGGACTTTTCATTAGGAATATACCCGGTAAACATGTATCAAGGTTGCCTGTGCGATCACGAAGGGCTAAAAACCCATTTGAAGCTGGAGAAGATTGTTGCCTGTAGATTCAAGGTTGGACATTAACCCGGAGCTGGTAATCGACATTCACCAGCTGACGGAACAGATTCGCATATTGGTTATTGACGATTTCCTGTTGCAACCAGAAATGCTGGTTACGTTTGCCAGCTATCATGAGCGCAACTTCAAATCGGCCGAGGGCAGTTATCCCGGAATTGTCTATGGCGTGAAATCGATGATAATGATGAGTGAAATACATCGCTTCATTCGGATGAGATTGAGTAACCATCTCTCTTTTCTGCGCAGCAGCGTCAAGTTCACAACGCAACTGTCCATGGCGACGCTGCAGCCAGAAGAACTATCCTGCCTGCAGCGACTCTGCCATTCAGACGCGCAGGTCGGTTCGGGTCGAGCCAAGATCACAGCTTTACTGTATTTGTTCGATAATCCCTCCCTCGGCGGTACAGGGTTCTATGAATGGAAACAAAGAGAGAAGATGCAGCAGGCCACAGCTTTGGAGCTCGAAGGACAGAACAAGGCGATGCCTTTCCTGCAGGATCAATTTGATATGTTTAATAACAAACCTCAATACATCACAGAATCTAACGAGGTGGCAGAGCTGATACATATGGTGCCAGCGAAATTTAACCGTCTTGTCGTTTTCTCGGGAGGTTTGCTTCGCAGTGCCTACATAGAGGAGCCGGAGTTATTGACAGCGGAGGTATCAACCGGACGATTGACATTGAATTGCTATGCAAGTGTTCTGGCGCGAGATCAAGCTAACGCTTAGCGACTTCACCATCCTTCATCACGAATATTACTTGCTCGAGTAAAGACATATTTTCAAGCGGGTTGCCCGGGACCGCAATGATATCTGCCAGCATGCCGGCTTTAAGCGTACCCAACTTGTCATCCCATCGCAGAAGTTCCGCACCAACTCGAGTGCCAGCCATGATCGCCTCCATGGGTGTCATCCCGGCTTCTACAAGCACTTTCATTTCTCTTGCGCTGATTTTCGGGTCATAGTTGTAGCCGCCCAGATCAGTACCAACAGCTACTTTCACACCTTTTTTATGGGCCTTGTAGACAAGATCCAGAAATATGTGACGGTAGTTGTTGTAGTAGTCATCATTGACTGCCTTTTCCCGAATATCACTGGATTCCTCAACCAGCATGTCGCCGATATAGATTGTCGGAACGAGAAATGTGCCTCGTTCACTCATGAGCTCCATGGTTTCCTCGTCCAGGTATGTGCCATGCTCGATTGATCGGACACCTGCTTCTACCGCAAGACGTATACCTTCGGTGGCGTGGGCGTGTGCAGCAACGGGCACGTCAAGGCGAGCGGCTTCTTCGGTAGCAACTTTGAGTTCCTCGGCACTGAAGTGAACATTCCTTGGTGAATCACCAACAGAGAGGAATGCACCAGTTACCAGCAGCTTTATCCAATCCGATCCATACTTGACCTCGTTTCTGATCGCCCTGCGAATCTCCTCAGGCCCATTGACAACCAAACCATCTGGAATGACATTCTGCTCAGGAGAGAGGTAGTTTACGTCGCCACCACCGCCTGTGATGGACAGATAGTGCGCTGCACCGGTTATCCTCGGGCCTTGAAAGAGCCCTTCTTCAATCACTCGTCGAATGTCCTGGTTTGCGTAAAATACGTCCGCATCTCCCATCACCCTCATGGTCGTCCATCCGGCGCCAAGTAAGTTCTGCATGGATTTCAGCCCCTTCAATGCCTTGTAAGCCGAAGAGCGACTCAGGTGCGCGGTCTGGTAGTCATCGGCATACATCAGAGGATGAGCGTGGCAATCGATAAAACCGGGCAAAAGCGTTGAGTTTCCCAGGTCCATTATTGTCGCGGTGTCCGGAATGATGGATTCATCACCGATCTTGAGGATTCGATTTCCCTGAACCAGGATTACGTTTTCGCTCAAGGGTTGATCACTGATTCCGTCAATTATCTGCCCGCCCTTCAAGGCTATAAGTGGGTCAGCAAGAAGACCGTCGGAGACAAGAAGAACAATGATCAACGAAACACAGCGCGTAAAGTTAGTAGCTTTATTGCTTGCAGTTGGATAAATAAGCATGATGAGCTGGTGAGGCTGGTGAACGGTTACCATAGCAGAAGGGGTAGGTGGATGGTGTATTGCCATAGAATAATTTTAATGTTTCACGAACCTTGAATATTTTTTCAGAGATACGCTCTTCATGATTATTTCTCAGCGAATTCTGGTAATGGTCATTCTGTGTTTTTCTGGTGGCATTATTTTTATGCTGCCTTTTTTGCGCGAAGTCTATTACCAGCCAATGCAGGCAGCGTTTGGACATGACAATACCGAGATGGGTATTTTAATGAGTGTCTTTGGTACGTTTTCGTTACTCGCATACTTTCCGGGAGGATGGCTGGCGGATCGGTTTTCACCAAGGCGTTTGATTACTATTGGCCTCACTGTGACAGGGCTGGCGGGTTTTTACTTCTCAACCTTTCCAGCCTACGAAGTCAGTATTGTGATTCACGCTTTTTGGGGTGCCAGCATTTCTCTGGTTTTCTGGGGTGCCATGATCAAGGCAACGCGGAATTGGGGGTCGACCACCGACCAGGGAAAATCATTCGGAATACTCGAGAGCGGTCGCGGTGTCGCAGAGATAGTCTCCTCGACCGCTTTTCTGGCTGTCTTCACCTGGCTGGGAAGCAGTGATTATGCGTTGTCCACGGTGATATTGCTGTTTTCTGGGACCAATATCGGTTTGGCTGTTGCTGCATGGCTGGTGATGGATGACGGGGCCCGTAAGAATAAGGCAGAACCTGCTGCAGACTCAGAACAGCAAGATCAGATAAGACTTTCTGATATTACCAGGGTATTGAAAATGCCCATGGTGTGGTTGATATCACTCGTTGTCATGACTGCTTATAGTGCGTACTGGGGGACTTTTTACTTTACCCCGTACGCCAGCGATGTGTTTTTGATGAGTGCAGCCATGGGGGGAGCGGTAGGGGTTGGCAAGATGTGGCTAAAGCCCATCGCTGCTTTGGTGGTAGGTTTTGTCGGAGATCGGCTCGGTATTGCCAGAACAATATTGTTCCTCTTTATTGTGATGACGTTGTCCTTCTTTGGATTTTCCGTACTTCCGGGAGGTGCTGAGATGATAGTGCCCATGCTGCTAAATGTTGCAATCGCTTCCATCGCGATCTTTGGTATTCGAGGTGTTTACTTTGCACTCCTTGAAGAAGGCGGTATTCCGATTGCCTTCACCGGGATTGCAACCGGTATTGTCTCAGTAGTTGGTTTTACACCTGACATCTTCATGCCGTTGTTGGGTGGCGTTCTCCTGGACACATACCCGGGTGCCGAAGGTTATTCATATTTGTACCTTGCGATTTCCGGATTTGGCCTGATTGGAAGCGTTGCTATCTGGTCGATCATGATTCGCACACCCGAAGCGAAAAAGGATCCTCAAAGGGATGGGGATTTGGAAATCGCCTGATCGGGATCAGTTCGAGAATGAAGGATGATCTATATCGCCAGGCCGGGTCCGTTACTCACCACTGGTACATCTCTCAGATATGTTCGATTCGCCTTATCCAGGTTCCGTGCATACTGGTGGCCACTGTAAACTGCGTGGACCAGAGCACCTGCAGCGATCGCATCACCGATTCGCTCAACGGATTTAATACCAGCTGATTTGACTGATTCTTTGGCATCCATGATCTGATCGTAAAGTTTGTTGTCCGGTAAACGCAATCCAACAAGGACTACGGAGTCAAAATCTATTGCCGAGGTATGGCCAGTGAAGATATTGGCGAGGGTTACTGAATTTTGCTCAAATCCGGTCAGCAGCGTCTGTGTATGAATTGCTACCCCCAGTGCGTACAAGGCCTGATGCACATATGGTTGCTCATTGGTCATGATGGTCCATGCTGAGGCATGTCCGGCAGGTGTTGCGTATTCGACAGAGCTACCGAGTTTCGCAAGGTGTTCGGCGAGGACGCCACCCAGGTAGTAGTTATCGAAGTCATAAACCAGGGTCTTTCCCTGGGGGATGATGCCCTCTGCAATGTCGTCCGGCGTGTAGACCCCTGCACCCGCAAGAGCACCCAGTGGAATCTCGAGTGAAGAGTACAATGCCCTGGTCCATCTGGCTCCCGTTGCGATGACGACTCTTTGCTGCTGCAGTTCGAGGATATTTTTGAGGCTGAGTTCACTTTCAGTGTAGAGACTGACGTTGTCCATCTGCTTCAGCGCGTACAGTCGATAGTCTTTTATTCTCGCCCAGGCATTTAGTCCTGGGAGTGATGCTTCAAAATTCAATCGTCCTCCCAATTCCGATGACCTCTCAGCGATCGTTACCTGATAACCCCTGCGAGCTGCTGTCAATCCGGCCTCAAGACCAGCCGGACCGCCGCCTATGATGAGGATCTGATCATCACTTTCAGCAGGTTCGAAAATTTGCGGGTGCCAGTTTTTTCGCCATTCTTCACCAACCGTTGGATTCTGAGTGCACCGGATAGGGACGCCGTCATGCCAGCTGGAGATGCAAATATTACAGCCGATACATTCCCTGATCTCAAGCTCGCGCCCCTCCTTGATTTTGCTGGGCAAAAAGGGATCGGCTATTGAAGGGCGTGCACCACCAATAAAATCGAGAATTCCTCGCTTAATCTGTGACACCATGGTGTCAGGAGAAGTGAAGCGTCCGACACCCACGACGGGTTTGCCCGTCACCTTCTTTACGAAGTCTATGACAGGTTCGTGTGAGCCTTCTGCTTTAAAACGCGATGCACCGCAGTCAGTTGGGCTTGAGTCCATCTTTACATCCCAAAGATCTGGGAGATCAGCCATGATGGAGACAACCTCATGAGCCTGGGATTCGTAGTGTTCACTTTTCCTGGCGCGAAGTTCTTCCAGAGAGATGCGTAGTGCAATGGCACATGTTTCACCGACCGCGTCTTTTGTCGCCTCTATCAACTCCCGCACAAATCTAGTTCTGTTGTCTACAGAGCCCCCATATTGATCTGTTCGGACATTGTATTCTTCGAGCAGGAATTCATAGCCGAGATAGCCCATACCTGCATAGATATAAACAATATCGAAACCAGCCTGCTGAGCTCTTTTGGCGGCGTCGACCTGCCATTGAATAACATCCTTGATGTCGTTTTTGTCCATGATTCTGGGACGCAACTGGCCCATAAAACCGACGTGCGTGGCTTGCCATGGAATTCCGGAAGGAGAATAGGGCGGGATACGAGAAGTTCTGTTCATGACAGCAGCGCCACCATGCCACAATTCGATGGCTGCAAGTGATCCATGCTCATGGATTGCATCGGTGGTTAATGCGTGTGACCTGATATCATTTTCATCCCACAAACGGGCGAAAGGTAGAGGGCTGTCGTCCGACGAAGGATGTGTGGAAACCGCGCCCGTTGAAACGACCCCCCAGCCTCCCTCGGCCTTGGTCTTCCTGAATGCTGCTCTGACTCTCGGATTAGCTTCAGTCATGCCACTTGCATGCGGGACAGCATAGAACCTGTTGGGTGCCATTACCGGACCCAGTTTTACTTGTTCAAATAGCATTGCGTAGCCAGGATTCATGTATCTGTCCTTTCGATCAATTGATATCCCGAGAGGTATCAAACTCACTTTAGTGTCAGCGCGATTGTCTCGAATAATGACAGGGTAACTGCATCCCTGTCTGTTACCTATGGCTAATTTTCACCGAAATCAGTTTATTCGTCTAAACAGGGGCAGAGTACCAAGGCGGTCTTTGAACTCGGTTTCCTTACCCTCGGAGTCCAGCAATGGTTTTGGCGGATCTAACTTCTGTGTTAATGGTGTGACGATAAGAATAGTAAGCAGTCCTGCCAGCAATCCCAATAAGTCACCTGGGGCTTCAGGCACATAGATAATTGCGACAAACCAGATCAAAAAGCCCATTGCCATGGAGGCAAGTGCACCGCTTCGATTTGCCTGAGGCCACCAGACACCAACGATAAAAGGGACCGTCACGCAAACCAATATTACGGAATTGGCGTCCAGGATCAGGTTGTAGACTACCTGCACGCGGAGCGCCACGTAGACAGCAATTGAGCCGAATACAGGGATCGCGATGCGGGTAGCAAGGAGACGATGCCGATCAGAAACCTCTGGTTTGAACAAGGGTAGGATGTTGGTACTGAATACGCTTGCTGCCGCGAGCAGGGCACTGTCTGCGCTGCTCATGATGGCTGCAAGCAGCGCACCGACAAAAATCGCGATAGCGGCCGGGTGAAGATGCGCTTGCGCCATTTGAGGGATTACTGTTTCAGGATCGGTGAGGCCAGGCATGGTCACACTGGCAATTATTCCCAGTGTGACGGGAATAAGACCCAGTGACAGGTGACCGAATCCGGCCAGATAGAAAGAATTCTGAGCAGTCTGCTCGTTCCTGGCAGAAAATGCGCGCTGCATCAGCGTCTGTGCAGACACGTCGGCCAAACCAAAGATCAGCCAGGCTCGAAAGTAATTGAGCCAGGTCGCTGCGTTACCTTCTTTGGGCGTCATTCTAAATGTGTCTTCCGGCAGATGGGGACCGATATTTCCCCAGCCACCGACATCTATAAGGACCACAATCAGCAATGAAACGAGCCCCAGCGCGATAATCACCATTTGCACAAAATCTGTCAGGGCAACAGCCCACATGCCACCAGCCACTGTGTATATGAAGACGACGATTGCACCACCGATGATGCCTATTTCCAGCGGTACACCTGTCAGCGTTTGAAATACAAATCCAAAAGCAACCAGTAGTGCACCAGTCCAGCCAACGTTGGAGGATATGGAACCGACGGCGGCGATGGTGGAGGCGGTTTTTCCATACCGGTTTTCAAAAAAGTCAATGAAGGTCAGTAAGCGCAGTCGTCGAAAAATACGAACGAAGAAAAAGCCAACCAGGAATAGACAGAGGGCCCCCCCAAATGGATCTGCGATAACTCCCAGCAGCCCGCTTTCATATGAGGCGCCAGCCGCACCCATCATGGTGCCACCGCCAAACCAGGTCGCAACAATGGTCGCGCTACAGATCCAGATTGGCATACGTCGCCCGGCTACGATGAAATCTGAGGCGGACGTGCTGGCTCTTTTTGATGCGTAGACACCAATACTCAGCATCACAACGAGGTAAATGCCAACGCCGATAAAGATAACTATTTCATTGCTCATTGTTTGGACTCACACGAAGCTGATTGCAGAAATGAATCTGATAGGAACATTATTTGGATTAAAAAAGGCCCTCTATCATACCGTCTTCGTTGACGTGTATATCATGTGCGCTTGGTCTCTCGGGCAAACCTGGCATCGTCAGAATATCACCGCAGATAACGACCAGGAATCCAGCACCGGCGCACAAGCGCAGCTCCCTGACAGGAACAACGTGGTGGTTTGGCGCTCCCATTAGATTTGGATCTGTGGAGAAACTGTACTGCGTCTTTGCGATGCAGATTGGGAAATGACCGTAGTTCTTCTGATAACGTTGAAACTGATTCCGTACTGCCTTGTCCGCAATGATTTCCGATGCACCATATATGTTTCTGGCAATCTCCTCGGTCTTCTCCCAGAGGGTCAATTTATCGTCATAAAGGGTGCGAAACTGAGAGGCGCCTGATTCTACGAGCTGAATAACATTATCCGCGAGATTCTCGGCGCCGACACCGCCATCAGCCCAGTGGGTGGCTTCCACTGCTTTCACGCCAAGTTCAGCACACATCTCTTTAATCACTTTTAGTTCTCTGTCTGTATCGGTACTGAAACGATTGATGGCGACAACAATGGGTACACCAAACTTACCAACATTTCTGACATGACGGGCGAGATTTGTGATGCCTTTCTGTACGGCGACGATGTTCTCCTTCTCAAGCGAGCCCTTTGATGTGCCGCCGTGCATTTTAAGAGCTCTGACGGTGGCGACTATCACTGCAGCATCTGGTTTGAGGTCTGCCTTTCTGCATTTGATATTGAAGAATTTCTCGGCACCGAGATCGGCCCCAAAACCCGCTTCCGTAACAACATACTCAGACATTTTCAGGGCTGTCTTTGTGGCAATGACACTGTTACAGCCATGTGCGATGTTCGCAAAAGGTCCGCCATGAATAATTGCGGGATTGTTTTCCAGAGTTTGCACGAGGTTAGGCATGAGCGCATCGCGTAGAATTGCACTCATGGGGCCATCTGCTTTGAGTTTTTCTGCGGTAATAGGTTCTCGATCACGTGTATATCCAACAATGATTTTTGCCAGACGTTTTTGCAGATCCATGATGTTTTCAGACAAACAAAAAATGGCCATTACCTCGGATGCGACGGTCAGATCAAATCCTGTTTCACGGGGAATGCCATTGGCCGTTCCTCCCAGTCCCGTGTTAATTCGACGCAGTGTGCGATCATTGATATCAGCAACGCGGCGCCAGATGATTCGGCGTGAATCTATTCCGTTGCTGTTGTGCCAGTGGATATGGTTATCGACCAGTGCGGCAAGTAAATTGTGTGCTGTGGTAATTGCGTGCAGATCCCCGGTGAAATGCAGATTGATATCTTCCATAGGGACGACCTGGGCATAGCCACCGCCTGCTGCACCTCCCTTCATTCCGAAGCAGGGTCCAAGCGAGGGCTCACGTAAGCATATTGTGGTCTTCTTGCCGAGGCGATTCAGTGCGTCACCTAGGCCAACAGTTGTCGTGGTTTTTCCCTCGCCAGCGGGCGTTGGTGAAATTGCCGTTACCAGAATCAGCTTACCGTCTGGTTTCTCTTCCAAAGAGTTCAGGAATGCGTAGTCGATCTTTGCTTTATAAAGACCATACTGGTGGATTGATGCTGCAGGTATATTCAATTCTGCGCCGATTTCAACGATGGGTTTCGGGTTTGAGTCTCTGGCGATTTCGATATCAGATTTTCTATTGGGCATTTTCTTTTTCTTATTGAATCCTAATTGTATCAATGCTATTGCGGATACCGTTCGTCTGGCAACAGATGATGCGGCACGCCTGCCATGTTCAACAACTGTTGCTTTTCAAACTTCCTTGCCTATAAGGTTGGAATGCGCCAACCCTAGTGTTTATGCACCTTTTAAGCGTATAGGCTGAGAAGCATTAGCAATTGGCAACGAATAGTCTGTTGAAGAAATTCTAAACTGTTTAACGGGTTTGATGTGCGTCGCTATGACTCAATTATCATTGGTGCCGGGCACAATGGCCTGATATGTGCCAGCTACCTGGCACGGAGCGGCCAGAAGGTGCTGGTACTCGAATCCTCTGAGAGTCTGGGTGGGTTGGCGTCTTCAGGTGAATTCTATCCTGGTTTCAAAACATCTATAGCTCATACCGTCAATCACTTTTCTCAGAAAATCGCCAATGATCTGGATCTGGCATCACATGGTTTCAATTCAAAATCTGGATCTCTACCCATCGTGGGTTTGTCTATAGACGGGAATCATTTGGTTTTGAAAGGCAATGAGCTCTCGGGCGTAGCGCCAGAAGATAGCCAGGCCTATGGAACTTACCTTGATTCCATGCAGCGTTTTGCCGATATGCTGAAGCCGTTCTGGTTAAAGACAGTGCCACGAATCGGTAGTAACAGGCTGCCGGAGTTATTGTCATTTGCTTCTCTTGGACTGAATCTGCGTTTATTGGGGAAAGACGCGATGAGGGAATTTCTGCGAGTTTTCTCATTACCGATGAGAGATCTGATGGACGAGAATTTTGACAATGACATTCTAAAGGCGATGTTGAGTTGGGACGGACTGATTGGATCAAAACTGGCACCGCGTTCACCTAACAATTCTGTATTGGCGCTACTCTATCGAATGTCGGGTGGACAGGCTGATGCTCATCAGGTAACAACTGAAGGGGTCAGGGGATTAATTTCGGCATTACATTCATCCGCGGCAGCGGCAGGTGTCGAGGTCCGATCCGGGACTTCAGTTCATCGTATTCATGTGGGAGAGAATGACGCAGGGCTGGTTGCGACCGGTGTACATTTGAAGGATTCCGAGCAAATTGATGCAGACAATATTGTTTCTTCTGCTGATCCGCAAAATACTTTTCTAAATCTGGTAGGTGTTGAACATCTCGAAATTGAGTTTACAAACAGAATCCGCCGGCTTCGCTGTGATGGATACGTGGCGAAGCTGCATCTTGCGCTGGATGACTTACCCAAGTTCTCAGGTCTAACGAGACCAGATGGCCGCATGATTATCGCGCCTAACCTGGATGCCATAGAATTTGCATACGATGATGCGAAATATGGTGACTTCTCACAGCAGCCGGTGATGGAGATTGTAATCCCGAGCCTGCAGGACAAAAGCCTGGCACCCGATGGTCAGCATGTTCTCTCAGCCAATATCATGTACGTGCCCTACAATTTGAAAAAAGGCTGGGATAAAAAGGCCCGTGAAGACCTTTGTAAACTAGTCATTGATGTTATCGAACGATATGCCCCCGATATCCGGTCACATATCCTCTACGAGGAGGTTTTGACACCTCTAGATCTGGAACAGATTTATGGTGTGACAGGTGGTCATTGGCATCACACAGAATTTGCACTGGATCAACTCTTCATGATGCGCCCGACCTTTGGTGCTGCGCAATATTCGACGCCAATTTCAGGGCTCTATCTTTGTGGTGCAGGTTGTCACCCGGGCGGTGGGTTGATGGGTGGCCCGGGGCACAACGCAGCTCGTGAGATCCTGCGATGAAGAACTACGATGCAATCGTCATCGGGGCCGGACACAATGGTCTGACCAACGCCGCCTATCTTGCCAAGGCCGGTCTGGATGTGGTTGTAGTAGAAAAAAACGATTACATTGGTGGTGCTGCTGTTTCCCGGGAGTTGCATGAGGGGTGGATATACTCAAACTGCTCTTATGTCTGCAGCATGATGAGACAGTCACTGCATCGCGATCTTGATCTCAGTCGACATGGATTACTGCTTATTCCCTATCTGGGTACCGTCAATTTCGCCGATGATGGTCAGACACTGATCTCTTATCACGATGCAGAAGCGGCTTATCTCGAATTAAAGCGCCATTCCGCTCACGATGCAGATTCAATGAGTCGATTTCAGGCCGATTTAGCCAGATATTCCCATTTAATTCGGAAAACACTGTTGAGAACACCACCTGATCCCGCGTCGTTTCGGCCCCGTGATATTTTTGAGCTGCTTTTTTTAGCCAAGCAATTCTGGGCATTAGGAGAAAAGGAACTCTATGAGTATGTCCGTTTCTTTACGATGAGTGCTGCAGAATTTCTGGATGATTACTTTGAGCATGACCTCATCAGCGCAGCCATGGCCAGCCCGGGAATTATCGGCACAGCGCTTGGTGTGTACTCTCCTGGTTCGTCATACATCTTATTGCATCATGCAATGGGTGATGTTGATGGCACCATCGGTGCCTGGGGGCTTGCACGGGGGGGTATGGGTGCGATTTCGAACGCGATTGCCAGCGCTCTCACCGAAAAGGGAGGTGAAATTCGCACCAACGCGGGTGTGGAACAGATACTTGTCAAGGGTGGAAAGGCCGCCGGTGTTGTGCTGGAGGATGGTGAAGAAATTTATTCTCGGATAGTGGTTTCAAACCTCGATGCAAAAAGAACATTCACCAAGATCATGGATAAAGATGATCTTCCCGATGGAATCTATGAAAAAGCCAGGAATTTCAAGATCCGTGGTTCCTCCGGAAAAGTAAATATCGCCTTGTCAGGATTGCCCAAATTCACAGGGGTGCCGGATAATCCGTACATCAACCGTGGTGGTCAGAACTTTACCGGATCACTGGAGACCATGGAAAGAGCTTATGACTGCTGGAAGAGGGGGCAATGGTCCGATGACCCGTTTATTGAATCGGTGATTCCGTCGGTCTGGGACCCAACTGTTGCACCACCAGGTCAGCACTGGATGTCAAATTTCATCCAATATTGTCCGGCAGAACTTAGCAGTGGCCCATGGACACCTGAGAAGCGGGATCAATTTGGTCAGACTGTTGTCGATAAGATCGAACGCTATAGCCCGGGTTTCAGAGATCTTATCGTGCACATGGAGGTTCGCACACCTCACGAAATTGAAAATGAAGTTGGATTAACCGAAGGCAATATATTCCAGGGAGAGTTAACCATTGACCAGTTGCTGTTCAATCGGCCTTTCCCGGGATACTCACAATACCGGATGCCGGTTAAAAACATGTATATGTGTGGTTCATCCACACATCCGGGTGGCGGCGTTTCGTCAGCTTGTGGTGCGAACGCTGCGCGTGAGATTCTAATTGATTTGAAACGAACCAATACTGTCCCCGAAGACGATTGTTATGACGAATAATTCTGAAGCCTTTAGCGGGGAACGATTGAAACAATCTCATTTTCATCCCCGGTTAGCGGAGCTGAATATCCGTGATTCCTGGTCATCGTGGAATGGATATAAGTTCGCCAATTATTACTATGATGCTGAATACGAGTATTTCTGTGTTCGCAATACCTGTGCTACCTATGACATATGCCCGATGCAGAAATATGTCATTAAGGGGGTTGATGCTGAAGCGATGTTAAATCGCATGATCACACGAGATATTTCAAAGATGCGCCAGAACAGGGTTACCTATGTGGTCTGGTGTACTGACGAAGGTCGAATGGTTGATGATGGCACTATTTTTAAGCTGGCATCAGATGAATTCATGCTGACTTGTGGCAGTCCGTGCATTGCCTGGTTAGAGAAGAGCGCTTTTGGCTTTCGTGATGTATCGATCACCGATAAGAGCGATGAAATTGCCGCGTTGGCTCTGCAAGGGCCTACTTCCTGTACAGTGTTAAGGAAGATGGGCTTCACGGAAATAGAAACAACGAAACCATTCAATATTAAACATTTCCCTTTTCATGGTGATACTTTAATGATATCCCGGACGGGGTTTACGGGTGATCTGGGATATGAACTCTGGGTCAAACCAGAACTTGCTATTGATCTTTGGGATGAGCTATATGCGGCTGGTGCTAACTACGGCATTCACCCTTTTGGTGAAACGGCAACAAATATGGCGAGAATTGAAGCCGGCTTCATCATGCCCGGCTTCGAGTTTAATGAAGCGCTCAAAACAGTCCATTTTGAACATGATCAAACACCTTTCGAGCTAAATCTCGGATGGTTGGTGGACTTCAAGAAAAAGCATTTCAATGGCAGAAGTGCGTTACTGCAAGAGCAGAAAAAGGGTCCAAAATATACATTGACCAAGTTGGATATTGAAGGAAGCAAACCTGCAGAGGGAGCGTATGTGTATAGCAACAAACGATGTTCTCGTGAGATTGGGTACGTGACTTCTGCGATGTGGTCGCCATCAGTGAAGGCCAATATTGCCCTTGCGATGATAAAGACAGAGCATCTGAGTGGTGAACTGTGGACTGAAATCTACTATGAAAAAGAGCTGCGTCAATACAGCAAAGTGGCCCGTTGCACGATCAAAGATAAACCTTTCTGGACGCCTGCAAGAGCCCGTTTGACACCACCCCTCGAGAACTGATTCTAATTCCAATTGGTTATTTGAACTGATTTGAAGCAATCTGGTATCGTGGCCGGCATTCATCACTGTTCACAACAATAAAAGACTTTTCCGGAAAGAGGGGATCGGGATGCGAGCGACAGAATTTGTAGAGAGTTATATTGAAGCGTGGAATCACAGAGATGCCAAATCTGTTGCGGATCATCTGAGTGCAAATGGTACCTATTTTGACAAGTCGGGCAACATAACAATCACTCATGATGAATTGATTGCCACACAAACGGATTCTTTTTTCCGTGAGAACACCCATTACGAACTTGTAGGAGAAGTTCTCACCTCTGAAACAATGATTGCTTTTCAGTACAAGGTTACCTCGATTGATGCTGAAACTGGCGGAGAGCTCGAGGCACCATGGTATGGCGCTGAATTTATTACTCTAAAAGGTGACTATGCCGAGAGAATTGATGACTACTATGAAATCCCCGGGGTTCAGCAGACAAATCTTTCAAAGGTTATTCGACAGAAATACGCGAAGTCAGGATTGAGCCACGATCAACTGGCAAATTACAAAAATCAGCTCACGAGTTTGATGCAATCGGAACAGGTTTATCTCGATTCTGATCTTACATTGCCCAAGCTGGCAGCGTTGGTTAAGTGCCCGGTTAACCATCTGTCTCAGGTGATTAATTCCGGATTCAATATGAGTTTTTTTGATTATTTGAATCAATACAGGATTGAAGACGCCAAGAAGCTTCTGAGTCTGGAAGATGGCCAGCTGCAGGCGATATTGAGTATTGCCTTTGAGGTTGGGTTTAACTCCAATTCGGCTTTTTATGCTGCCTTCAAAAAATCCTGTGGCCAGACACCTGCACAGTATCGACAATCTCAGTCACGCAAGGAAATTTTGTCAGGCGCGGTACCTAAACGGACCCTTTAGATATTTCTCCACGCGTTCAGGCAGGGAATACTTGCTGATATCGGATAACTACTATTGCTGTAATTCAAAAACTGACGGCTCAGGATGTTTATGAAAGATCATGAGGTGACTTTGATCTCGGTTCATATCGGTACTCGAGATGACATGAGTAAACAGCCCTGTGAATCGGCAAATGCTGAACTTGATGGCTTTGTTGGAGATAAGCATCGTGGTTATTCAAGGGTATGCTGGGACGGAGATACAGAACCTGAAGGTACCGTACGACGAAACAATCGACAATGGTCAGGGATGTCGCTGGAGGAGCTGGAAGAGATTCGAACTGCGCTGGATCTTGACCAGGCGCTGTCTCCCGAGGATCTGGGTGTGAACGTCTGCATATCAGGGGTCGAAAATTTCTCGCAGCTGCCTAAAGGGTCCAAACTGGTATTTCCTTCCGGGGCCACACTGGTAGTTGAAGACTACAATCCTCCCTGTACAGACATGGGCGATAAGATAGCCAGTCTATACATGAATCGCTCAGGTGAACCTGTGACGAGGAAGCAGTTTCTGATTGAATCCAAGAAAAAACGGGGAGTTGTGGGTGTCATCGACGTCCCGGGTGTCATTAATACGGGTGAACGCATCGTTGTAAAGAAGTATAAGGCACCGGAAATAGCTGAATCAGCTCGTTTTTCGGAGAAACTCTAGGCATAAGGGACAGGTATAAAAATGACCCGGCAATTGTTCTTTCGATTGATATCCCTCCTGGCTCGATACACGAACCTGGGTATTGTCATTTTCTCCCTATCGATATTGTCGGCATGTCAGCCACGTGATGTTCGGCCCGGCATGTGGCTTCGGGGTGAAGTGCTGACGCAAAGGGTAGATGACTGGTCATTCACCAGCGACGTTGAAGAAATCCATATTGAAACACACCCCTGGTACGGTATTCCTCATTCAACGACTATATGGTGTGGGGTATTTAGGGGAGATCTTTATGTGGGTTCCTATGGTACAGATAAAAAGGTATGGGAGAAAAACGTTGCAAGGGATCCGCAGGTTCGCCTGGGAATACTGGGGAAATTGTATAACTCGGTAATCAAACCGGTAACGGACGACGTATTATCAGCAGAGCTGGCAGTGGCGTACAGTGAGAAATATGACATGGTAGAAGTATTTGGTAACGAGATCCCTAAGTGGCGTTTCTATCTGGCAGAGCAGCACTAGGTTGAGACTGGATTTTGACTGAACTTGCCTTTTTTGCCACATCTCGAATTTGAAAACAGGGCGAAACTTGGATGGCGCTGACTTAAGTCGCGGCTCCGGCTCCTT
>MPLX02080947.1_pt1 | contig 59887 bp, 55 predicted proteins | sample 1617341 | NCBI WGS metagenome assembly MPLX02 (sample SAMN05944804, study PRJNA350692) | marine metagenome | biome: marine; feature: ODZ; material: water; isolation source: 120 m water sample filtered on 0.2 um supor filter | place: Pacific Ocean | collected 2012-04-08 | depth 120m m | reverse complement strand
GGGCGTGAGCCTGATTATCGATGAGATGAATGTGACACATATTGGGGAGCTTCTCGAGCGGTTACGCGACAATGGAGTGGAAAGTGTCAAAGTGTCGCCATGTGTGATCAGCAACAGTGGCCATGAAAACAATGCCTATCACTCTCCCTATATTGACCTTGTGCGCGAGGTGGTGGCTCGCAAGGCATTGGAGTTCCGGGAGGACTCGTTCGAGATCTACAACGCCTATCATCATCTGGACGAAAAATTCGACAAGAAATATGACTGGTGTCCGTACCAGCAAATGCTGACAGTGATCGGCGCCGACCTCAACTTGTATAGTTGCCAGGACAAGGCCTATACCAGTGAGGGTTGCCTGGGATCGCTACGAGACAAGCGTTTCCGTGATCTCTGGTTTGAGTCGAAGGAGAACTTCTTTCGTGTCAGGCCCAGGCTGGACTGCTGCCACCACTGTGTCGCGAACAATAAGAACCTGACACTTATCGAATATCTGGATGGTGAGCCCGAACATCGCTATTTTGTATAAAGGTCGCTGACCATCGCCGGTCTGACGTCTAGAAAATTACGAAGCACAATGTCCGGGTATTCTAGCCCCGGCCTGCCGGGAAGTCGCCGCCACTGGAGTGCTGGCCATGTGGTCTGTTATGCTTGGATCTGGTAAGGGATGATTTGAAAAATTAATCGACAAGACTTACAGGTCATGAACAGCGTTCACCCATCTGTTGAAAGCATCGCTCTGATAAAGCCGCTACGCTGGTGGCCGTCAGCGGCCGCAGTACTCCTTGCCGGGGTGATTCTCTACGGTGTCGGCTTTGCTCACCACGATGCGCTGCATCACGCAGCCCACGATACCCGCCACTCTGCGGCGTTTCCCTGCCACTGAATTAACGCCCGCTTGGCAGTTCTCCGACGGATCGTGTTCTCGGCCTGCCTGGCCGGACTCGTATCCGGGCTTGTTCTGACCGGAATCCAGATGTTTGGTGTCCTGCCCATCATCGTCGAGGCAGAGACCTACGAAAATTCCATCGGTGCGCCTACGTTAGACCAAGAATCCTCCAGCCAGCATCACCACTACGACCCGAACGCTGCGAGCGACAGGTATCGTTTGTGGTGGACTGCCCTCGCCAACGTCGGTATCGGAATCGGGTTCGGGCTGTTGCTGTCTGCGATCTATGCGCTGCGATCTCCGGTGACCTGGGCCCAGGGACTGGCCTGGGGAATGGGTGGTTACGTGACCTTTTTTCTGGCGCCGGCCATAGGCTTGCCACCTGGGATTCCCGGAGACGCAGTTGTGGCACTGGAGGCCCGGCAACTCTGGTGGGTATTGACTGTGACCTGCACGGGTGTGGGTCTGTTGCTACTGTTTCTTGGGCCCCACTGGATGTTCAAGGTGCTGGGGGCAGTACTGCTTCCAGTTCCTCACCTGATCGGTGCACCGTATCCGGATGTCTACACTGGCCTCGCTCCAGAGATCCTGGCCAACAGGTTTTACCTGGTGGCTGTGATCGTCAATGCTATCTTCTGGCTGGTGCTGGGCGCGACCAGTGCTGTTTTGTTTCGGCGACTCGCCCAGAAAACTGTCCCTGAAAGCTGAGAAGTGATCAGGTCACGTTTCGCAAGACTTGGAAAGATCCTCTGCTGGCGTTTTTCGGCGTTCAATTCGGACGATCCTCTATTAATTCCCAAAACTATGACGCGCTGTCTTGGTCAATCCGAGTCATGTGTTTTGTGCCAACGCTAGTGCGATCCATCCTGGATAAAATTCGACTGAATCTGACGGTGAAAGAAAATCCTTCATATTGCCAACATAGCCGTGGCCATTCATTATTGAGCAGTTCAGCTGAACCAATTTTGGGAGTGGAGGAATGACCCGGCAAGCCACATTCACTAACCGCCGCAAGGGGCGGGGGCGTAACGCCCGGCTTGAGATGCGAGCGAAGAGCTCGAATTCGACTTCCATCTGGCCAGGCATAGAAGGGGGACGTTATCAACCGCTGCCTGATGTGGATGTGGAGAAGGTGCATCGGGCCGCGCTGAGTATCCTTGAACAGACCGGCATTGCCGACCCGACCGAAGAGCTTCTTGATCTTGTACTGCCTAAAGGAGCCTTGCAGAACGATCACGGGCGTTTGTGTTTTCCACCCGGCCTGGTCGAGGATGTTATTTCTGGAGCGGCCAATGAATACTTTGTATATGCCCGCGGGAGCCGTGCCGGTAAAGATGACATTCACTGCACAAAAAACAGTGTCTATTTCTCCAACTCAGGCACAGCGGTCACGACTTTTGATGCTGAGACCAAAACGTATCGACCCTCCACGCTTCAGGATATTTATGATTTTACGCGGCTCGTTGACAAGCTCGACAATGTCCACATGCTGGGTGACACGGTTTTAGCCACAGATGTTCCGGACGACTACGAACATGACATGAATATGGTCTACGCCATTCTGGCAGGAAGTGAGAAGCCGGCCTGCGTGACCTTCAGGAACCGCGACAACATCAAGCCCGCCATCGGGCTTTTCGACTTGGCTTCAGGCGGAGCGGGGACCTTTCTGAAAAATCCTTCTGTTATCTTTGGTGGCTGCCCCATCGTGTCTCCCCTCAGGTTCGGGCGCGAGAATCTTGAGCTTCTGATCGAAACCAGCAAGATGGGGCTGACCAGTGACATCGCTGTGGCACCCCAATCCGGGGCGACTGCTCCGGCGCCTCTTGCAGGCATTCTTGCACAGGTCGTGGCAGAGACCCTGGCCTGTCTTGTTATCGTCAACCTGATCTCACCAGGCTGCCCCATGACCTTTGCGGCCTGGCCCTTCATCACGGACTTGCGAACCGGATCCTTTACTGGCGGCAGCGGTGAACAGGCACTCGTCGCGGCTGCAGCCATTCAAATGGGTAATTACTACAATCTTCCTACCAGTGTCGGTTGCGGTATGACAGACGCAAAGATCCCTGACGCACAATACGGGTATGAGAAGGCGCTGACCTATACTCTGGCCGCCCACGCCGGCGCGAACAGACTTTGTGAATTCGGCGGGATGATGGGCAGTTTGATGGGCTGCAGTTTTGAATCTATGGTCATTGACAATGACGCGATCGGAATGATTGCAAGATCCCTGCGCGGTATTGAAGTTTCCGACGACACGCTTTCGGTTGACGTCATTCACAACAGTGCCATTGATCCTGGCCATTTCCTTGGGAACAGCCAGACGCTGAGCTACATGGAAAGTGAATATGTCTACCCGACATTGATGGATCGCACGCCAACAGACAAGTGGGAACAAGATGGCTCACGAGATCTGTTTTCCAGGAGTCGCGAGGTTGTTGATGAGATTCTCGGCTCGTACTTCCCAAATTTTTTCGGCGAGTCAGTCGATGCAAAGATCAGGCAGGCGTATCCGATACGTCTTCCTAAATCGCAAATGGGAGGTTAGAGGCTAACCGCCGACAATCAGAAAATAGTGCAGGTTCCGGCCACAGACCCTGTCTACTTCAAGGGTTCAATGCACCCGGGGAAAAGTCGCACATTCAAGCGGCCCACCGTCCACCAGTCCCTCACCCCGTTCGTCCGGATTACATTCCCAGGGCTTGTCGTTGAATCTTGCGTCATCGCCAAACCAGTGTGTGCAGATCACCCGTCGACGGTTGCTGTGTTGCAGGTTGCCCGGCGCACTGTGGTGGGTGCGCAAGTTCAAGATGGCACAGTCACCGGGGTTCATCGGAGCGCAGGCAATTCGATGATCACCAGGGAGGAGGTCCCATTGGGGTGGTTCTGGCCGAGTATGGCCCGGCATGCTTTCTGACGAGAAGAAATCGACCGCCCGGTAATCGTCATGCAGCTTGTGCGAACCAAGCACGAAACGAAGCGCCGTTTCGACCGGAACCTGGTCCAGTGCCACCCAGATATTGCACACCTGGGTTCCCGACACTGGCCAGTAGGCCTCGTCATAGTGCCACGGTGTGGGTGCACGGGTGCCAGGCTCCTTGACAATGGCCATGTCAAAATAAAGCAGTAGGGAGCGTGAGCGCATCACCTTTCGGGCGAGCTCCGAAGCAGGTGATTCAAAAGTGAACTTTTGGAACGATGGCAGTCGCTTCCACAGAAAAGTATCGAAGAAAAAATTACCTGATTGCCCTTCCTCCTGGTGAGCAGAGTGCAAGTTACTGTGGGATCGGGTTCGAATCACGGTAGCAACCGCACGCCGGCCCTGCTCAACCCATTCTTGGCTGAACGCGTTGCGCAGGCATACAACACCATCGCGCTCGTAAGTCTGAACCGCGTCCTCGCCGGGTTTGCCGGCGCTGTCCAGCTCAAAGCCTTGCAAATGTTCAAGCGGTTCAGACTGATCATGGTTCATGTCCGACTCTCCGTAGCATACCTGGTACAGATGATCTGCCGGGGTTCCAGATGGCGATGTGCCAATGAGTGTTTCACTATCGTGCCGAGGCCAGCACTTACTCAGTAGAGGCGCAGGTATTCCGCCACCTCCCAGTCGGTGATGGCCTGATGGTAACGTTCCCACTCGTCAGATTTGTAGGTCAGGTAGGAGTTCATTATGTCATCGCCCAGTACAGTGCGTGCCAGGTCATCAGTACGCAGAATCTCCAGCGCTTCCAGCAGGTTTCTCGGCAGTCGCTGTGCACCGGAACGTTCGATTTCATCCTTGCTCATGCTGTAAAGGTCCTGATTGAGCGGGTTACCGGCATCATAGTTATTTACGATGCCTTCAGTCATTGCGGCGGCAGACAGGCCCAGCGCAAGGTACGAATTCATGCACATGTCGGCGGCTCGATTTTCGATGGCGAACCGGCTTTGTGGCAGGCGTAACATAGCTGAACGGTTGTTATAGCCATAGGTCATGTGTGTTGGCGCCCAGGTGACTGTGCCGCCTTCAAAACCGCCTACCCGGGGAACTAGACCGTTATAGGAATTCACCGTTGAACAGGCAATCGCCGTCAGGGCGCCGCCGTGTCGCAACAATCCACCTACAGCGCCGAATACGGAATCGCCCCAGTTACCGTTTGAACCTTCAAAAATATTCTCCCCTGGTTTATCGACCAGTTGCATTGAAGTGTTCATGTGTGCACCCGATCGCCAGTCACCGATAGTCGGTTTCGGCATGAAGGTGGCGAACATCCCGTGCCGCTTGGTGACTTCTTTTAGAAGGACTCGCAAAAACACCAGACGGTCGGCCATCGCCAGCAAGTCGGTGTAGTGAAAGTCCAGTTCAAACTGAGAATAACCCCCTTCGCAGACCACATCGTGCAGGTTCCAGCCGAGTCCCTCGATGATGTCGATCATCTCGCCGAGAAATCCCATCGAGTCGATAGAATATTCAACATCGTACCCAAAGGCCTGGCGACGAGGTCGGATGCCTTGACCGGGTACTGGGTCATCGTCGAATGCCTTGACGGGTTGCCCGTCCTGCCATTTCATGACGAAGAATTCAGGCTCTACACCGGCATAGACCGCGTAGCCTTGATCCGCAACGTTCTGTATGGTTCGTTTCAGCGCACTGCGCGGACACAGCTTATAGGGTCGTCCTTCCCACCACAGGTCTGCAAACACCCAGGCGCAGGTTTTATCCCACGGGCAGATCACGAGACTGTCTAGATCGGGCAGGGGGATCTGGTCAGAATCCGCCGGACCAAGCTCCGGTACGAAGGAGATCGAGTGGACTGCGAACTGCGGGCCTTTGCCCATGCACAGCAGTTCGAAATCACTGATCGGGACCGGTTTGGTTTTGGGCACACCTAGCAGGTCGATCCAACAGGACAGAATGTACTTCACGCCAGCAGCTTCGAGTCGGCTCTTTTCTTCTGCGACGCGGGCCGGATCCGGTAATGCGTCAGCGAAATGCTCAATGTAGGCCATGGCGTGTCCTTGGTTAAAGTGTTGTGAATCGCTGGATGCGATAAATCGCAAACGAGTCTATTTAGCCGTACGCAAAAAGTAAAATCTCTGTTATCGTGTGCGTCTGCCTGGGCCTGGTTTACGGGGCAGGGCAGTTGGCTTAGCAGCTGAACGCGAGCGTCCTTTTATGATCGACGAGCTTGACCAGAGACTGTTTGATCGGTTTGACCAGCAAGGTGAGGCCAGGCACGGGCTGCCGGCCGTGGCCTACACTGATACCGGATTTTTCCGGCTGGAAGCCCGATACCTCTTTGCCAGTTCCTGGGCTTTTGTTGCATTTGCTCATGATCTGACCCGGGTCGGCGACGTCGCTCCGATCATGGTCGCTGGCAAGCCAGTATTATTGGTCCGTAGTGCGCAAGACCGCATCCGGGCGTTCCACAATGTCTGCCGACACCGAAATCTCAAGCTCGTCGACCAGCCGGGGCATTGCAGCGGGTTGATCACCTGCCCGTATCACCGCTGGTCGTACGACCTCGAAGGTGGGCTTCGTCTGGCACCGTATTTTGGTGGTGAGAAGACCAGTCTGCCTGATGGTTTCCGGCTCGAAGACAACGGTCTGGAAGAGATTCTCTGCAGAACGTTCCATGACTGGGTCTTCGTTAACCTCGATGCAGATGCTCCAGACTTCGAATCGTTTATTGCTCCCCTGCGTCGGCAGCTTGGTAGCTTTAAGCCTGATGAATTCGTACCCGTTGCGGCCATCGAGTTCGGTGAGATCAGATGTAACTGGAAACTGCTGATGGAAAATTTCATCGAGCCATATCATGTCCAGTTCGTGCATAAGACAACCACCAGTCAGCCTCTGGAAGATCACATTGTCGTCATTGATGGGCATTGCCTGGGCAGTGCGGTGGAACTGACGTCAGAGCAACAGCGCGGCGCGAGTCCGGATACACTCGGAGTGAGTTCACGTTACCTGGCCTTGTTTCCGAATCTCGTGCTGGGGTTGTATCACCCCGACCAGCTCGGTGTGCATCTGAATCAGCCGCTGTCGGCTGATGCCACAGCCCAGAAGCGAGTGATCTATCTTCACCGCGATAGTGATCACAGCGAGGCAGCAGTGGACCCCATCCGGCAGTTGTGGGAGAAAGTTCACCGCGAGGATCACAATATCTGTGAGCGCCTTCAGGAAGGCCGCCAATCAGACGTAGCAGGACCGGGGGGCCTGTTGTCACCTCATTGGGAAGCGAGCGTGCGGCGGTTCCAGGAGCTGGTTGCGGATGCACTGCGGCCTGTTGTTGACCCCGCGCTTTGATCGAGGTGCTGGTTTCAGACAGATTTATTACTGTTGTTCAGAGTTCTTCGCCGGGCAAAAGTCGCGTCTCTCCATCAGGCGCGATGCCGTGTAGCCGAAGACAAGAGCCCAGAGCGGTGCCCCGATGTTCAGAATGGGTTGCCCCGCGACAGTCACTAGAAAGGTGACCAGGGCCCCCAGCGAATAGCTGCCGCGAAATGACACCATGAATGTATTCTGAAGTATTCGCAGCATGGCGAGTCCTGCGAGTGTTGCAATGAATGCCGATGGTGCACCCAGCATCAGGTGGGTAAAGACCGGCGCCATGATGCCGAAGGCGATCGCCATCAGCCCAACAAGTATGGCTCCCGTGTAATGCTGGGTCTTGTCGCCACCGCTTGAAATCAGCGCATTGACAGGGCCGGTCAGGCAGGTCGATACGGTCCCCACAACTGCGCTCACCAGGGAAGTCACACCACAGGCAGCGGTGATGCTGTTGGTTGGTGGACTGTGACCACTGTCCCTGAGGATGGCGATACCCTGGGCATTCTGGGCGGCCAGCACCGTGATTGCTAGCGGGATCGTCAGTTCAACGATGGCCTGCCATGAGAACACTGGAACGAAAAGAACCGGTCGGACTGTCGCAGTCCGAAGTGCAGAAGAGGGTTCGAAACCACCGGTCAGCACGACCGCAAGAATGCCAACAATCAGGACCCCGATCATCGGCGGCAGGCGTTTTGCCAGATGCACGTTCAGCGATAGCAGCACAAAAGTGACAGTCATGGGGACAGCAATCAGCCAATCCTTTAACAAAGCGTCGACCCAGTCGAGTCCGAACTGAACGAACACCCCTGCGACCATCGCCATGATGATCGGCATGGGCAGCAGCGACATGATCCGGCGCACCCAGCCGCTGAGCCCGAGTACCAGCAGCACCAGGCCCGTGACATAGAACGCGCCGACGACCTGGGCGAAGTCCAGGTGTTCGAGCGCGGGACCCAGCAGAACGGAGCCTGGAATGGTCCAGAAGAAAGCCAGCGGTTGACGATAGATCAAGGACATCCCAATGCTGAGACAGCCATTGACGACAAATGCCCCAAAGATCCAGGAACTCAGTTCCTGCTCGGATAATCCACCCTGGGCCCCGACTCCCAGCATGATAGCGACGGGAGCTGAGATCGCGAATATGAAGGCGATGACCGCGTTGCTGGCCTGAAGCAGGGTCAGCCCACTGCCGATCTGGCGGATACTGGGTACCGGCAGGGTGATAGGCTCAAGGAGTTTCATCAGTGGTCGTCGCTGCTTTTTATCCGGTACTGGGTCATGGTCGTGAAAGGTCTTCCATAACAGAATCTTCTAGACCGGGGCCACAGGTGGTCTGAACCCAACGCGTTGAGTCCCCAGCCGGTACGGGAGAATCCCTCAGCGACCGTGACAGACATCGAGTAATTTCCAGAGATCACATTATTTTCTCACTGTTTTAGGGGTCTTTGAAGGCCATCGAATCGTTGGCCGTATAGCTGCGATCCTAAATATATCTATCCGGAGAGCGGTAGTTTGACCCAGGTGACTGATTCATGTTTCACTGTCACTAAGTGCGGACGCTGTTAATCGCCTTGCTTGGCCGTTACGCGGCTCAAATTCGGTTTCGATTGGATAAAAAGTTATCCAGAGTTATGTGAAAAACGGAGGAAATCACATGAAAGAAGTTAAGACATTTCAACAAATGTACCGTGACGGGCGCATGGATCGTCGCGATTTCCTGGCGGCGATGGGTGCCCTGGGTCTTACGGCGACGACCGCTGGCAGTTTGTTGGGCTCAGCCAGTGCACTGGCGGCAACGCCCACCCGTGGCGGGTCGGTCATTTTCGCCTCGAACCTACATGGGCCGGATGACACCTTGGACCCACTGCTCGGCACGTCGACGATCGACTATACCCGCGCCAATGCGGGCTGCAATGGACTGATTCAAATCTGGACCGACATGAGTTTGCATGGGGAACTGGCTGAAGAGTGGTCCGTTAATAGTAATGCGACGGAATACATCTTCAAGATCCGTCAGGGTGTCGTGTTCCATGATGGTCATCCGATGGATGCGTCTGACGTGGTGTGGAGCATGAACCGTCACATTGCGGACGGTTCGCCGTCATCGATCAAGTCCTTCTTCTCCTTCGTAAAGGAGTGGAAAGCTGTCGACAAGTACACCGTCAAACTCACGTTGTCGTCACCCGACGCCGACATGCCTTATAAACTCACGCAGCCGCAAGCCAAGATTGTCCGGAAAAACACCTTGAACTGGTGGCAGTGTGGCACGGGGCCGTACCTGGTTGAAGATTTCCAGGCGGGTGTGAAATCGACCCATGTGCGTAACCCGAACTATTGGCGGGACACCGGCCAACACCTCGATGCTATGGAGATCACAGCGATCACCGACCCGAACGCGCGTCTCAACGCGTTGCTCGCGGGCAGTGTCGACATGATCACCGCGATCAGTGCCAAGCAGATCAAGAAGCTCGAGAGTTCAGGACTGAACGTTTTGTCAGTGCCAGCGGGTGTGTATGGTGGCATCTGCTGCCTGAAGAACACAGCACCGGGCGATAACGACGATCTGGTCGAGGGCCTTCGGTTTATCCAGGATCGTGAGCGAATTGTCCGCAAGTTCCTGAAAGGCCACGGGACACTGGGTAATGACCATCCGATCAACATTTCTTATGGCGCCGATCATTGTCATGAGCTGCCGCAAAGACCGTATGACCCGGATAAGGCCAAGTGGCATCTGAATAAGTCCGGCTACACGTCGGCTGAACTGTTCGTCGCACCTGTTTCTGGCGCGATCGAGGATACGTGCCTCCTGATGCAGGCGAACCTCAAGAAAATCGGTTTTGACCTGAAGCTGAAAAAGGTACCGACCGATGGTTACTGGGGTGCGGTATGGATGAAAGAGCCGCTGAACGTGGTGTCCTGGAACATGCGCCCGACGGCGAACGCGATGATGTCTATTCAGTTTGGCCCCAACGGCAACTGGAACGACACCTACTGGAACAGTGATCGCATGGGTCAGTTGTTAAAAGACTCCCTTGCCGAAACCGATGCAGCCAAGCGCCATGAGATGCACTGCGAGATGCAGAAGCTGGTATCGACCGAAAGTGGAATCATCATTCCTTACCACACTAACATTCTGGATGCCAACAATCCAAAGGTTAAAGGATTCTCCAACGTGCCTCTGGGTCAGTTTGGTGGGAACGGTTGGGCCGAGCATATCTGGAAAGAAGCTTAAGTCAGAAGTTGGGATGTTCTAACGTGGAGTCCGCACGGAAACGTGCGGACTCCTTTGTTTAGGATCACCCACATTCTCTTTTCTATGAATTAGCTCATCATGCTTTGGCGTGCGATTCTTGTTAGGCTGGGCCAGGGTATTGTTACCTTGTGGGTGGTCTCGATCCTGATTTTTGTCGGCACCCAGCTGCTGCCTGGAGATATCGCACAGATCATGCTGGGGCAGACTGCAACCCCTGAAAACACAGAAGCACTGCGTGCAAAACTGGGACTGGATAAGCCTGCTCATATGCAGTATCTGGTCTGGCTTGGCAACGTGGCTGTGGGGGACCTGGGCATTTCCAAGGCAGGATTGGGTGCAGGACTGGGTACGCCGATCGTCGAGATGTTGGGGCCGCGAGTGATTAACACCCTGCGGCTGACCACGGTGGTGTCAGTTATTGCAATTCCTATTTCATTATTTCTCGGGTTGATCGCCGCGATGCATCCGGGAACGCGGCTTGACCGAGCCGTGACGTTCTCGACGCTGAGCCTGATATCGGTGCCTGAGTTTCTTGTCGCGACATTTCTGGTCTTAATTTTTGCAGTGTATCTTGGATGGCTACCCTCAATTGTTTATCTGAGGGGTGACGAAACCGGCTGGATGCTGGCTAAGACCTTGGCGATGCCGACGTTGACTCTGATCATTGTTGTGTCGTCGCAGATCATCCGAATGACGCGGGCAACAGTACTGAATGTGATGAGTTCGCCCTATATTGAAATGGCGATTCTCAAGGGGGTAACGCGCAGGAAGATTATTTTGAGGCATGCGTTGTTGAATGCAATCGGCCCGATCGTGAACGTGATAGCTCTGAATATTGCGTGGCTTGTCGGCGGGGTCGTCGTGGTTGAGGTGATTTTCGCCTATCCTGGATTGGCTAAACTGATGGTCGAAGCAGTACTTTTGCGTGATCTGCCACTGGTCCAGGCCTGTGCAATGATTTTCTGTGTAACTTATATTGTCCTGATCTTTCTCGCCGACATGGCCTCAATACTCTCTAACCCGCGCCTGCGTCATCCCAAGTAACGGAGCCGGTAATGTCCGATACCCGAGAAGCCAATAATCAGAAAACGCAGTTCGATGAACTGCCTGACGCACCGCCCAAGCGAAAGATCAAGCTCAGCTGGGCCGGTAAAGCCGGTGTTGTGGTCCTGATATTCTGGGCCATCATAGTCGTTATAGGACCAACGATTTCTCCATATCACGAGGGGGATATTCTCGATGACGAGCTTTTCGTTGTGCCTGGGGGGGACGAGTACCCGGATACCGATTTTCAACCGCCCAGTAAAGTGGTTTGGTTAGGGACCGATTATTTGGGCCGAGATACCCTTTCTCGTATCCTCTTCGGCGCAAGAACGACGATTGGAATATCTTTTATTGCAACTCTTTGGGCGTATCTCATCGGCGTCACATTGGGTATTGCAGCGGCCGTTGGTAGTAAGATGCTCGACACAATTCTGAGCCGGTTAAACGATGCAGTACTTTCCATACCGTCATTGATGATGGCGCTTGTCATGATTGCTGCTTTAGGCAGTACCATCCCCCTGCTGATCCTGCTGACTGGAATTATTTACGCGGCCAGCGTGTTTCGCATTGCGCGTTCATTGGGTCAGGAGGTCATGGTCAGTGACTTTGTTGAAGCGGCCCGGGTTCGCGGGGAAGGCTTATGGTGGATTATCACTCGGGAAATATTGCCGAACATTGCGATGCCGCTGGCGACTGATTTTGGCCTGCGCTTTGTCTGGATTATCCTGTTCGTCTCCGCGCTGAGTTTCCTAGGACTGGGTGTGCAACCGCCGATGTCCGACTGGGGCAGCATGGTGAAGGAAAACCTTCCGGGCCTGATCTATGGATCGATTGCCCCGATCGTGCCATCGCTTGCTATTGCCACCCTCACGATATCGGTGAATATGATCGTGGATGATATCTCCGCACATACAGGTGGCAAGCTGGCCAAGAGAATGATTTCGTGAGTGTTCTGCTCGAGGTTGACGGTCTCAAAATCAGTGCTCAACGAGATGACGACAGTCTCCTGCCGATTGTCAAAGGTGTCAGTTTTAATGTGGCCCGCGGTGAGGTTGTGGCGCTGATCGGTGAGTCGGGATCCGGCAAGACCACGATCGCCTTATCAGCACTAGGGTACACCAAGCCGGGTCTTGAGTTCGATGGTGGCGAAGTGCGCCTGGAAGGTGAAGACGTTATTACCATGGGGTCAGATCAACTGCGGTCCCTGCGTGGCCAGCGCGTCGCTTACCTGGCGCAGAGCGCAGCAGCAACGTTCAACCCGGCGCTGACGATCGGTGAGCAGGTGACGGAGTCCTGCGTTCTACACGGCATATTGAACCAGGAGCAGGCCGATGAACGCGCCGAGACTCTATACCGCGCCCTGGAATTGCCCGATCCCGATCGATTGGGCAGGCGATACCCTCACCAGGTATCAGGTGGTCAGTTGCAACGGTTGATGGCAGCAATGGCGCTGTGCGGTAAGCCGGACCTTCTGGTGCTGGATGAGCCAACCACTGCTCTGGATGTCACCACTCAAATTGAGGTCCTCAAGGCCTTCAAATCAGTGATCAAACAGGAAGGATCTGCGGCCATTTATGTCACCCACGACCTTTCTGTAGTCGCACAGATCGCAGACCATATTGTGGTGTTGTATGCGGGTGAGGTTCAGGAACACGGTACCGCCAAACAGGTGGTTGATCAACCCGGGCATGACTACACCCGACGCCTGATGCATGCGGTACGCCCACCACCGGCGGCGGGTCAGGGTGATGAAGCAATGGGCGAGCACACGCGGGAGTCGCCGGCGCTGGAGGTGAAAGACATCACCGCGGGTTACGGCAGAATACGCGACGGCATACCTGCAATTACTGTGTTGAGAGATATCAACGTCTCCATAGAACGCGGACACACCGTCGGCGTAATCGGTGAATCCGGTTGCGGGAAATCGACCCTTGCGCGAGTTATGGCCGGCTTGCTACCTGCCGCACAAGGAAAGGTGCTGCTGGATGGGAACGACCTGGAATCGGCACTCGAAAATCGAAAGCGAAACGAGCTGCAGAAGATTCAGTTTGTATTCCAGATGGCCGATACCGCGCTTAATCCGCGTCAGCGAATCGATCACATACTGGGTCGGCCGCTGGAATTTTATTTGGGATTGAAAGGCAAGGAGAAGCGCAGGCGAATTGTGGAACTACTCGAGATGGTGGAACTGCCTCAAGACTTCGCGGGACGATACCCTGAGGAGCTCTCCGGTGGCCAGAAGCAGCGGGTTAATCTTGCCAGGGCGTTGGCTGCGTCTCCTGAGGTGTTGCTGTGTGACGAGGTGATCTCGGCATTGGATTCGATCGTGGGTGCCAATGTTATAGAACTGTTAAAGCGACTGCGTAAACAAACTGGCGTATCCTTTGTCTTTATCAGCCACGACTTGTCTACAGTCGCATCTTTTGCAGATGAAATTGTCGTGCTCTACGCGGGTCGAGTGGTTGAACAGGGACCGGCCGACCATGTTTTGTCACCGCCTTACCATCCTTATACCCGACTGCTCATCAGCTCAGTGCCGGAGCTCCGTGTGGGATGGCTGGAAGAAACGATGCAAACTCAGGAGGCTCAGGCGGGAATAGACCGGGTAGTGACATTGACAGAGGTCGGTTGCCCCTTCTTTGATCGCTGTCCGTTGGCGATTAAAGATACCTGTGATCGTGAAACACCGCCGGTCCGCCAACTGAACGGAGGCCACACCATCGAGTGCCATCGCAGTGAAGCAGAGTTTCTGCAATGAGTTGAACCGTGGTGCGGGATCACGATGATTACTGCAGACGAATAAAAAAATTCGATGCAGTCGGGCTTGCAACTGCAATTACAGATAAAAATGTGTCGGTGCTGGTCTGGGGAAAGAGAATTTGCTCCTGGATCTTTCACTAACGTTGGTACTGATAGCACTCTGACACCAGCGACGCTGAATCAGGAGGCCAGGAAATGCCTCGCTATCGTCTTGAACTTTTTGATTCCTTTTCTGAACAGCCGTTTGGCGGCAGTCCTGCTGGGGTCATTTATGGTGCAGCTGATCTCGCGGTGTCGGAAATGCAGAAAATTGCCAAGGAAATCGGGGCCCCGGCCACCTGTTTTGTTTTGAATGTCGATAAACAGGATACCTACGTTCGGTTTTTTTCCACCAGCACGGAATACCCGATGTGTGGCCATGGAACACTGGCCTTGATGACCAGTCTGGTTGAAAGAGGGATGCTTATAGTCGAAAAAGGCAAAGCTGTTACAGCAAATTTGCATACCCCAGAGAATTCTGCTGTCGTGGAGCTTGTTCGCCGCCATGATGGACGAGTAGAGACAATGCTGAAGCTCGCGCCAGCAGATTTTGATCCAGCCCTGATGTCTGAGGCAGATCTTGAATCGTTGTTTGGACCGGAGATAAAAGGATCGGAGATAAATCTGCCCATCGGGCGCACTGAATCAGATTTCACCCACCTGGTGATTCCAATCAATGATCTGGAAACAATGCGCACTATTGTCCCGAATTACCAAAACATCGGGTCAATGTGCGCGGAGATGCAGATAGATACTGTGGTTCTGTTTACGCTTGATACCGTGCATGCCGAGAGTACGGTACATTGCCGCGAGTTTGCGCCTCTGGTGGGTACACCGGAAGTGCCGGCAGCTGGTACAACCAATCGTGCCCTTGCCTGTTATCTACTACAGCACGGTCTGCTTGAGATACCACCCAATGGTCGCTGTACACTGATTTGTGAGCAGGGTTACGAGATGAATAGGCCTAGCAAGGTTCGTACCGAACTGACACTGAACAAAGGGGAAATCGTTAACATCCGGGTGGGCGGTCTCGCGACGAAGACGATAAGTGGGCACTTTCATCTCTAGATAGAAACTGCTTTAAGCAAGTCCATCAGAGTGCGTGTTTCCTGGTTTCGATAGATCATAATGCCTCGGCGAAGCTGCCGGGCTCTTTCCCTGGCATCCTCACCGGTAGGTCATTTACGCCGAAGGAAGACGATATGAGAATTAGTGAGTTCCATGTTTTTCAGAAGAACTTGCCTGTTGTCGGTGGGCCCTATTCCTGGTCAAACTCGGTATTAGAGTCGGTAGACACGACTATATTAAAGATCGTTTCGGATACAGGGCTGGTGGGTTGGGGTGAAACGGCTCCGCTCGGAGCAGCCTATCAACCACAGCATGCATTGGGTGCGCGGGCCGCGATGTCGGAGATGGGTAAGGAACTGGTGGGCGAGTCGTTAATGGCTCCGCTTTTGTTGCGGCGGCGCATGGATGAGCTCTTGAATGGCCATAACTATGCCAAAGCTGCGATCGATATAGCGGTTATGGATTTACGCGCCAAGTATTATGGTTTGCGGGTCTGTGATTTGCTCGGTGGAGCAGCGACTCATAAGGTTCCTGCATATTTTGCAACCGGTATCGGCGATCCCGATGAGATCGCACGACTGGCTGTTGATAAAGTATCTCAGGGCTATTCGAGGATTCAGATCAAGTCCGGTGGGCGGGATCTTTCAATTGATATTGCTGTGGTTCACAAAGTCTGGGAGGCTGTTGGCGATCGAGCACAGATCGTCGTAGATGCCAACCGTGCAATGACAGCAAGCGAGGCGCTTCGTTTAAGTCTTTCCTGTTCGAAGTTGCCAATTGTTCTCGAGCAACCCTGCAATACGATGGAAGAGATTAATTCGATCCGATCACAGATCTCACACCCGATTTACCTGGACGAAAATACTGAGAGCCCGACGGATGTTCTTCGTGCGATTGCATTGGGTGTCTGCGACGGTTTTGGTCTCAAAATCACACGTTTGGGCGGTCTTAATGCATTTGCCACTGTGCGTGATATCTGTGCTATGCGGTCTATGCCGCATACTTGTGAAGATACCTGGGGCGGTGACATTACTGCCGCGGCTATTCTGCATGCAGCTGTAACGGTTACGCCGCGTCTCCTTGAGGCCGTTTGGATTCCTGACAATTACATTGAAGAGCACTACGACCCGATAAATGGAATACAAGTCATCTCGGGCCAGGTTGAATTGCCAAAAGGGGACGGCCTAGGGATAACACCAGACGAAAGTCAGTTCGGCTCTCCTGTATTTTCGTTCAGCTAGTATTCTGGAGAACGAAAGGGGATCACTGATCTTAGATATTGAGAGACCTGTGAATTGAAGCGGGTCCCAGTAGAGAGCGTGGGTGAATCGCCTGACTAGTGGCCGTACCAGCTGACAGTCCTTGCAACCCCCGAGTCTCGAAGATTGAGGTCAGGTCCGAGCGTAACAATAGGGCCGCTCTGCTGACCCAGAGGGCGCTTATTGTTTCGAGTCGGGGCTTGCAACGACATTGATCGGGTCGCCGGCATAGTAACGGACTATGTTCTCTACAGCGATCTCATAAAGCGAGTCGTTGGCCTCGGGGGTGTGATAGGCGACGTGTGGGCTCAACACCACGTTCTCGAGAGTCAGTAATGGATGCGCGGCAGGTAGGGGCTCGGTGCAATAGACGTCGAGGCCAGCTGCTTTTAAATGACCGGATGCCAGGGCTTCGATCAGAGCAGATTCGTCGACCAGTTCGCCGCGGGCCGTATTGATGAGAATCACGCCCGGCTTCATCTGCTCCAGTCGGGCTCGGTCGATCAGGCCCTGTGTATCGTCAGTCAGCGTGACGTGCAGTGAGACGATGTCCGAGGACGCCACCAGTTCATCCAATGGCACGAACGTCACGTCGTGTACCCTGGCTCGCTTGGCGTCAGGATTGCGGGTCCAGGCACAGATCGACATCCCGAAGGTGCCAGCCAGTTGCCGAACCCGCTGGGCGATGCCGCCAAAACCGATCAGCCCCAGGCGTTTGCCCCGAAGTTCAGTCCCCAATAGCGACTGGTTCCAATGGCCGTCGCGCAGCCCGGCATCAAGACGCGGCAGGTGGCGGGCGGTCGCCAGAAGCAGGGCAAAGGTGTGTTCAGCGACCGTGTTGTCAGCATAACCCGGGCAATTGCACACGGTGATACCCTGGGCCGCAGCGGCTGGCAGATCGATAAAATTTCCGGCTCCGATCCCGGTAAATGACAAAACCTCTAGAGTCGGTGTCTGGGTCATGACCTCGACAGGCAGCGCCCAGCCGACCAGCAGCGCATGTGCTCCGTGCACGCGCTCCAGAAAATCCTGGTGATCTGGCGGTGTGTCGTAGAATATCTTCAGGTCACCCAGTCTTTCGAGACTTTTTCGCCGCCGGCCGGTGAGCACCTCTTCGATGTCTTGGCCGGCATCCGGGTAAACAATACTCTTCACGCTACCTCCTGGTGCAGAATCAGAGTTGCTGGATTCCGGTATTCATAAGAACAGTTGATCCAGTCGTCAACCCTAAACAGCTTTTTAAACAGAAATGAGATCTCTGAGGCTATGACCGAGCGGGAATTCACGGGTAACAGTTCTCGCCCGACGGGCATCCAGCCGACAGCCAGGCACGGCTACGCCGTCAGCCTGATGGTCTCGAGTTCAGTGGTCATCAGTTTTACCGGACTGATTGTTCGGCATCTTGATACCGACCCTATGGTGATGAATTTCTATCGCGCGGTGTCACTGACTGTTGCGGTGATACTCATCCTGGTTGTCCGCTACCGTCGAATGGCGATCACCCACGTGATCGGGATCGGTTGGTCCGGACTGCTGGGCGGCGCGATGCTGACGGTGGCCGCGATCTCATTTCTGCAGTCGATGACTCACACCACGGTCGCCAATACTTTGTTCGTCCTGGGCGCCATTCCTTTCTTTGCGGCCGGGCTTGCCTGGATCGTGCTCGGGGAGCGACCAGCCCGGGCAACGATTGCAGCGATGATTCTGGCGTTTTCCGGTATCACCGTCATGCTCGGCGAAGGATTCGGCTCAGGTTCTATCTACGGCAATCTGATGGCGTTGCTGACGGCCTCTTGTTTCGCTGTCTATACAGTCATTGTCCGACATAAACGTCAGGTCAATATGCTGCCGACACTGCTGGTTTCCACGCTACTGATTATGATGGTCGCTGGAATCACTCGTGATGACCTGCTGGATATCTCGCAGAGTGACCTGTTCCTGTGTCTGCTCTGGGGAGGAGTGCTTTCAGGATTTACCAGTGTCTGTTTCATCGTGGCATCACGCCACCTCGCGGCCGCCGAACTGACCCTGTTCATGCTGTTGGAGTTTGCTCTGGGGCCGATCTGGGTCTGGTTGTTCTTAAATGAAGTGCCTTCCCGGTGGACACTGCTGGGTGGTGCCCTGGTCATTGTGGCGGTAGTTGCCCGGGCGTTGCTGGAACTGCGTTCAAAGACCACATCGCGACCGGAGGGGTGAGAGGGTAAAGGGATGTGGTGAGTTTTGATGAGCGGGGTGCCACGCTGGTGTGTCCGATATCGGCAGGTTTGGTCGATGACGAGCGGAGGGGTGTCTGAGCGGGAGTTCTGGATCAGGCCACATGATCGCCGACGAACGGGTTACTGGATCGCTCCTCGCCAAAAGTCGAAGTGGGCCCATGGCCTGGAATGAAAGTGACGTCGTCACCCAGTGGCCAGAGGCGCTGACGAATCGAGGCAATCAGCGTGGCGTGATCACCTCGTGGAAAATCCGTGCGTCCCACTGAGCCTTTAAAGAGCACGTCGCCGACGATCGCCACTCGATCGTTTTCATTGAAAAACACCACGTGACCGGGTGTGTGTCCGGGACAGTAGTGCACCTGTAGTTGTTCAGTGCCGACGGTGACAGACTCATCCTGGTTCAGCCAGCGGTCGGGCTCGAAAACCTCCGCTGGTGGAAAGCCGAAGCGCTCGGCCTGTTCGGGTAGTGACTCGATCCAGAATCGGTCCTCCTCCTGTGGCCCTTCGATAGGAAGATCATGGCGACGGGCGAGTTCCGCTGTGCCGCCAGCGTGGTCGATGTGGGTGTGGGTCAGCAGAATCTTGCTCAGTGTGACGCCGGCTTCACTCACTGCTGACTCGAGCCGGTCCAGGTCTCCGCCCGGATCGACGATAGCGGCTTCCAGTGAGCGTTCGCACCAGATCAGTGAACAATTCTGTTCAAAAGGCGTGACTGGAATGATTCGATATTGCATTTGGCAGGTGTGGAGGTTTAATCCGTAGGATCAGCACAGGGGTCGCTGGGTAGAACCGTTGCCACTGGTCAATTACTTTAGCTTCTCGTTCTGCTTGTGACGCAGTGAATCCCGTCTGGTCTTGTTCTCCAGGTTGCGGGTAAAAGACTGCTCCAGATCGATTCCAGTCTGATTGGCCAGGCAGATCAGCACAAAAAGCACATCGGCCATCTCTTCGCCAAGGTCTTTGCTGGTATCTGATTCCTTTTCGCTTTGTTCACCATATCGACGGGCGATGATCCGGGCAACCTCACCGACTTCTTCCATGAGTATGACTGTGTTGGTCAACTCGTTGAAATATCTGACACCGTATTCGGCGATCCAGTCGTCCACGGTTTTCTGGGCCTGATTGATTTCCATGAGTCTGAAGGGTGGGTTCCAGTAACAGATGCGCATGCTAACATCATCGGTATATTATTGACCGCAGAAGATCGACTTCACATCCCATCTCATAGAGAAATCTCAAGCAAAGGCTTGCAGGCAGCAGGATTCAGACTGTGCGGTAGTGCTTTGTTATTGTGACATATCCCAACAAACAGCTGTCAGGAATCCGAGAAATCATCGACGCCTTGGCAGCGGATTTCGTTGAACTAGAAGCTGTGATTGAGATCGTTATTTTTCTATTCGTGGTAAAGAATTTCAGTACCGGTTTGCGGGAATTGGTATGCTCACGACAGCGGTATGCGTCGGTGTGTACACCGCGGTAGGTGTCGTCAAGGTCAGCCCAGACAGGGCTTTCCGGGAAATACCGGCTTTTGTTTTCGTGGGCATTATCTATGGGGCGCTTATGATTCTGTTGCCAAATCTGGCCACCTGGTTACCACGGAATCTCTTTTAAGTAATGCCAACAGGCATTGACGAGTAAACGATAGATGTGGACGACTGAATTGGACATCTCTCCATTGACGCCCTTTATTGGCGCCGAAGTTACCGGTGTCGATCTGAGTACTCCGGATGCCGATCTGATTCAGGAGATCGAGAACGTTCTGCATCGATACTCGGTGGTTTTCTTTTGTGATCAGCCAGAGCTTTCCCCGGCGGAGCATACTGATCTTGCCAGTGCATTCGGGCCTGTTCACGTCCACCCAGCAGCACCCCGAGGATCAGATTTTCCCGGCATACTGAAGATTGAGGCGGACCGCGATACCAAAGTGGCCGCGGGAAATCGATGGCACTCGGACGTTTCCTGCGAACAGGAACCTCCTTATGTCTCAATACTCCAGTTGCACGAGATCCCACCAGTCGGAGGCGATACCCTTTTTGCCTGCATGTATGCAGCGTACGAAGCGTTGTCACAACGTATGAAGCAGATGCTCGATGGTATGACCGCTCGGCACTCGGGAGAATGGAGTTACCGTCACCTGTTCAAGTACGAACTGCACGAGCCCCAGCAGGGTTACCCCGAGGCCGTTCACCCGGTCGTGATACGGCATCATGGAAGTCACAGGCCTGCGCTTTATGTCAATCGAGAGTTCACGGCGGAACTCAACGATCTGCCACTGGAAGAAGGTGGGGCGCTGCTCAAGTTCCTGTTGGATCATGCCGAACGGGCTGACTTCCAGTGCCGGTTTCGCTGGTCACCGAATGCAGTCGCGATCTGGGACAATCGCAGCACCCAGCATTTTGCGATGTGGGATTACAGGCCAAATGTTCGCAAGGGGCGTCGGGTCTCAGTACGTGGAAAAGCGCCCAAGATGTGGCATCTGGTAGAAACGCCATCCACCTCGAAGGTTTAAGGCGACACGGTCGATTACAAGGCGGGTCCGAAATGCGATCGCCCTAGCGGTTCTTGACTGTGTACGATAGGACGATTCGCCGACAGTCCGGAAAGCGTTTGATCTCTATGCAATCATCGTATGGGTTGAAGATCTGGCGGATCTTCTCGTCCGACATATAATGTTTGATAACGCGGTAGTTCGAGCCATCCGGTAACTGGCGCATCACAACCAGATTGCCGTCAGCATCGTATTCTCCGGTGACTGGTCCTGACCTTGGAAGCTGGTCACAGAACACCACCTGAGCATCGCTGCTCAGTACTGAATGCACGCCTTCCAGGAACGACGGTATCCGGGAATAGGGCACGTGAGCCAGCCAGTCCACCGCCATGGCAGCACTGAACGGCCCCCCGACCTCCTTGAGGTCGTAAGCGTCTGCCTGGCGCAGGGACACCTTGTCCCAGGGGAGATCTTTCAGGCGTGCCTGTGCCAGCGTTGACTCATTGAAATCACAGGCCACGACAGAATCGGCCATTTGACTGGTGAACTGGGTCCAGAAACAAGGACCACAGGCGAGTTCGAGTACTTGCCGCTTACTGATTGCACCACAGATATGGTCGATCACCGGCTGCAGCCGGGCAACGGTGTCAGTATTGTCATACCCCATCGACGCGTCGTAGATTTCGGCCCGCCGGTCGTAATAGACCTGCATTTCTTCAATCATCAGCCTGTTCTTGTTCCTGTGTGCTGGTGCCGAAGCCCTGTCAGGCGACAGTGGTCAGGATCTCACTCAAGTTCTGACGCTGTATATCCGGAACAGTGGCATTCTCCGCCGCAAAGCCGGCCACCAGCAATAAGAATGGCCGCTCGTCAGCAGGGCGGCTGAGAATCTCATTGAGAAAGCGCATAGGGCTGGGTGTGTGGGTCAGGGTGGCCACCCCGGCATTGTGCAGGGCCGTGATCAGCATGCCGGTGGCAATTCCGACCGATTCTGACGTGTAGTAGTTCTTAAGGCGGCGACCCTGGCCATCACGGGAGAACTTCTTTAGGAAGACTGCGATCAGGCAGGACGCCGATTCCAGGAAGGGTTTGTGTTCGTTGGTACCCAGCGGTGCCAGGGCATCCAGCCATTCTTGTGACGCCCTGTGGCTATAGAACTCGCGCTCTTCGGCTTCCGCTGCCTCCCGAATTCGTTGCCGGGTCTCCTGTCTAGTGACGAGCACAAAATGCCAGGGTTGCATGTTGGCGCCACTCGGTGCACTGCCAGCGACCCGGATGGCGTTCTCGATGACGACTTGTGGAATTTTCCGGGACGAATAGTCTCGAACAGTCCGTCGCGTTCTCATCTCGGCAAGAAACGTCGCGGAGCGTTGTTCCATCTCGGGGTCAGGATAGGAGCTGGGCCTATAGGGTATGAAAGGATGCTCTGTCATGTGCTTGGGTCCCATGGTGGCTGTGTCACAGGGTTTTCTCCTCGACACTCCGGATCTTTATGTCAATGTTGTCGTAGCTGCGATTGAACGATGCGTCCTGTTCAAGTGCGAGCTGTAATGCGTTCAATGCGAGTTCCGACGTGAGTTTCCGACGAGCGGTGTCGGGACCACTCGCTTCGATGTCAACTTCACCCGAAAAGGTGGCACCGTGCCCGGAAGTACCGTTGTAAATGAACGTCATCTGAAACTGAAGTGCAAAAACTGGCATTGGGTCAGACCGGCTCAGCGTTTGGAGTGGAAGCGTTTCCAGAGCACCTCTGCCTCGGCAGCGAGTTTTCCACCGGACCGGAGTTCTGAATGGTATCGACAGGATCTCTCACTCCAGGTCAAACACTCCGAGAACAGCTCTACCGCCTGGCTGAGAAGCACGGGTCGGTGGAAGGTCACCGTGATCTGGTTGGTCAGGTAAACCGGATGTTCGTCGTCGAAGTGTTCCAGATCATCAACACAGAAAACACCATAGCGCGCGACCGTCTCATTCATCATGCATGCTGCAGAATGACAGTCCAGCAGCGTTGAGATGATGCCCCCGTTGAGGAATCCAAATCCGTTGCCATGAAATTCGGAAGATGTCCAGGTGGCAGTGACACCTTTGTCTTTGGGGTAGGACTTGATCTGCAGACCCTCTACGTTACAGGGTCCACAGCCAAAGCAGGTGCCCCTCGAGTAATATTGATCCTGTAGAGACTGTTGCACCGGCATTTTATCTCCAATTCTGGAAGGCAGGTCCGCCGCTTTGATTGTAGCGTTATACAGTAACACTCACCCTGCACGGTGGCGCAGGCTGTGTTCAAATCAGTCTTTGAGCTAAAAGTGGTGGCCATTCATCCGGGGGTCCGACTATGAATGTAGCAGCGCTGCTGCAAAAAACCGCGCGCAGCTTTGGCACATCGCCCGCAGTGTCACACGGTGCACAATTGTGCCTGACATACGCTGCACTTGCCGATCGGGTACAACGCCTCGCCGCCGGCTTCACTGGCCGGTTTGGTCTGGTCCAAGGCGACAGGGTGGGGATCGCGATGACCAACTGCCCGGCATTTACCGAGGTGCTGTACGCGATCTGGCACGCAGGTCTGGTTGCCGTACCGATAAACGCCAAACTCCACCAGCGCGAGGTCAGCTATATCATCGAGAATTCAGGTGCCCGGCTGTGCATGGTCAATCGTGGCCTGGAGGCGACGGTCGGACCATTGTGCAATGTGACAGGGCTGCTCGAAGATGTAATCACAGCTGACAGCCCTGAATATGACCAGTTGATCCGCGTTGACCCTGTACCGCTGGTTGACGTCGATCCAGCTGACCCGGCCTGGCTCTTTTACACCAGCGGAACCACCGGCCGGCCCAAGGGGGCGGTTCTGTCGCATCGGAACCTGCTGGTGATGACCCTGAGCTATTTCGCTGACTTGGAGAGCCTCTGTCACACGGACAGCATCATCCACTCGGCACCGCTCTCTCACGGCTCGGGTCTCTACGGCATTGCGCACCTCGCCAAGGGCGCCAACCAGGTCATTCCAGAAAGCAGTGGATTTGATCCAGCGGAAATCAACGAGTTGCTGAAGAACCACCCCGGATCGGGGTTCTTTTTTGCTCCGACAATGATTGTTCGCCTGCTGAGTGCTGATGTGCTCAGTGACACAGCGCTGGCTAATCTGCGCACCATTATCTACGGCGGCGGGCCGATGTATACCCAGGACTTGCTGCAGGCGCTCGATGTTTTCGGTCCCCGGCTGGTGCAGATCTATGGTCAGGGCGAATCACCCATGACCATCACTTATTTGTCGAAGCTGATGCACAACGATCGGGATTCGCCCCGGTTTCTGGAGCGGATGGCATCGGTCGGTATCGCGCGCAGCGATGTGGAGATCGGAATCGTCGACGAGAACGGTGGGCGCGTGGCGCAGGGAGAGCCCGGTGAAGTCATCGTTCGCGGGGATGTGGTCATGAACGGTTACTGGGAGAACCCCGAGGCATCAGCGCAGACCCTCAAAGGTGGTTGGCTCCACACGGGTGACGTCGGTGTGCTCAGTGGCGAAGGTTTTCTCACTCTCAAGGACCGAACCAAGGACATGATCATCTCTGGTGGCACGAACATCTATCCCCGGGAAGTGGAGGAAGTGCTGCTTCAACACGACGCTGTGCTCGAGGTCTCGGTGGTGGGCAGGCCTCACGCCGACTGGGGCGAGGAGGTTGTGGCGTTTGTAGTCCAGCGGTCTGGAATGGATACCACCGAGGAGGATCTCGATCGTTTCTGTCTGGAGAACATGACCCGTTTCAAGCGTCCAAAGCACTACCGATTTCTCCAGTCACTGCCGAAGAACAACTACGGCAAGACACTCAAGACCACCCTCCGCGACCTGCTGTCAACGGGGAAACATGATCCCCGCGAATAAGGAACTTTGGATCTGCAAGACGGCTATGCCATAAGCGTTGAAGATCAGATTGTCGGCATAAGCGTCGACCAGGTTTTTTGATAAGGCGGAGTTACGGCTCAAAGTGCCAGAGTAGAAAGAGCGCCAGCAGGGGTGTGTCGCCCGCCTGTACGCCGTGGGTGTCCAAAGAATGGTTGTGGAGCAGATTACCCGCCGAGACGCTCTGGTACTGATCGCTGCCACCGAACTTCCACTCGGCCGTCCCTGACAGGGTGAAGTAGAGCTCTGGTGGTGGATGATTGTGCTCCGGATAGGCGACCCCTGGTTCCAGCCAAAGCAGTCCGCTGGTGAGATCCTCAAAGACAAACAGTTCGTCAAGGCTGCACAGTACTGCTTTGTTGCCCTGGCCGGGCATCCGCTGCGTTTCCCGCCACGGCAGTTGCCCGGCAAAAGACGTCAGCTGCCGGGCCAGTCGGGTGTCGACGGCAAGAGCCAGGGAGACTGGTTCAAGGGGTGACGGGTCGAAAGGTTTTTCATCTGCTGCCGGTATCTGTGTTCGAAAGCGCTCAATGGCGTTTTTGTGTGCTGGTTGTTCCGCGCACACAGACATCGCCCGCGCGATGTCGGAGAGAACCTGCCGGGTCTGGGCAACGGCGAGCATGGCGGTTCAGAATTCAGGGCCAGTGACGCCCGGGCCACAGATTCTTGGGCGGAGGGTCAATAGCGGTAATCTGAATTCCAGCCTCGGTCGGAGGGCGGTGCCAAGGGGAATCTGAGGTCATGAACGGGGCGGGACAGTTTTCCATCTGCAGATTCTAACGCTCTCATCCGGAGTGTTCGTCTGGAATCTTGCCTAGCGGGCTGATCCAGTTCAGAATCCAACTGACGCGTCCAGCACCAGTTTTTCCCCCTGATGCCTACCCTCTCTGCCGGGTTCCGCAGGCTCAGACTCAGTTCGGATAAATCAAGGCAGGATCTAGTGTCTGGCGATGTGGACTGCCAGATCGATATCCAGCCAATCACATGGTGGTGTACTGGTTGTACATAACACCAGCGTTGTTGTCCCGCGCTGGTCTAGGACAGATTTCAGGGAGTAATAGACAGCGCCAGGCGTAAGGCGCTTTTAATATGGAAACAAAAAATCCTGGACTGGGTACCGATGATTATTCGCGCCAGCCGCCCCAACCGACCTGGTTGTTGGTGCTGATCGTATCGACCAGTATCTTTGCCACGAGCATTATCACTCCTTCGCTGCCGGGTATCACGGTGGCTTTTTCGGTGACCGCCCAGCAGGTGCAGATGGTCATTACCGGTTTTCTGGCAGCAACGGCTTTTGGACAGCTTTTTTTCGGACCGTGTTCCGATCGGTTTGGCCGACGGGTGCCATTGCTGGTCGGGCTCGGGCTCTATCTTGCCGGGTCGGTTCTGGCATTTGCAGCGCCAAGCCTGGCTATCTTGATTCTGGCCCGTTGTATTCAGGGGGTGGGTGCGGCTGCCGCGATGGTCCTGTCGCGGGTTATCATCAATGACACGCACACCCCACGGGCTGCCGCCGCCAGTATGGCAGCGGTCATGTCTGCGACCGCGCTGGCTCCCATGCTGGCCTTCTCACTTGGTGGTGTCCTTTATGACTTGTTTGGCTGGCAGGGTGGAATGGCGGTCACAGTCTTGCTGGGCGTCGTGACCTTTCTTACGGCGTTGCTGATTCTCAAAGAAACGCACCGCGTCCGGCGGGGTCGGCTTAACCTGGAGTCAGTCGCCCTCAGTTACCTGGAGCTCTTGCGCAACCGGCAGTTCATGCTGTTTGCAGGGAATCTTGGTTTCCAGGCGTCTATTTTCTTTGCTTTCCTGTCATTTCTGCCCTTTGCTTTTCACAAACTGGGCTATTCTGCGGCTGCTTTTGGCTTTTTTGTCACCCTGCTTCCGGTCGGGTTTCTGATCGGCAGTGCCTTGAGCCGCAAGTTGACTCCGGGGTGGGGTATACCCCGTATGGTGCGGGCGGGGTCGTCCCTGTCGATAATCGCGACCGGGACGATGGCGGCTCTGGCCTTTCTCGGATTTCGGACAGTGCCGGCACTGATATTGCCAGCCATGCTGTTTGCCTTCTCCAACGGTTTGGTCGTTGCCAATTCGACCATCGGTGCGGTCAGTTCGGCGGGTCGTTCGGTGGCAGGATTTGCCTCCGGGCTGGCCGGCAGCTTCCAGCTGGCCTTTGGTGCCGTGGTGGCCTGGCTGACTGTCTACCTCGGTGCGGCAGAGGACGTGCGCATTGGCATTTCAGTGGTGTTGATTATGGCGCTGGCGGGAACTGCGTTGGCTTTTCTGATTGCATCGGACCGCAGCGATTCAAGAGCTTGATGAGTGTGCGGGCTGGCATAATCCACCTATGGAGTATTGGGCTATTGTTGAGCACGAGATGTGTAAGCGTATCCTGACGGAGACTAACCCGCGAGACTGGAGCACAGTGTAATGGAACAAAAGAAAACCCCGCATGATTTATTGGGTGGGCGCCCCACCGTGCGATCGATGAATGGCATGGTAGCTGCGGCACAACCGTTGGCAGCCAACGCAGGTGCCGAGATCCTGCGCAAAGGCGGGAACGCTTTCGATGCCGTTGCGGCAACGACTGCGGCTCTGAACGTGGTCGAACCGTTCATGTCGGGGCTTGCCGGAGCCGGTGGTGCGACGTTTTTCCTCGCTACTGAAAGCAAGGTTGAGACCGTCGACTTCATACCACCCGTCCCGGCAGGTTTCGATGCGAATCAGGTCGACAAGGCAAAGACCGAAAGCGGGCCCAATGCGTCGGTCACCCCGGGCAACCTGGCGGGATGGTACGCGCTGCAGAGCCGTTATGGACGCCTGGGTTTCGACGAGGTACTGCAACCGGCGATACGATTGGCACAGGAAGGGTTCCCGGTCTCGAGTTTTTTTGTGGCGATGACCCGTGGCAGCGTCGGTCGGATCAAGGATCTCGAGTGGCGACGGGTATTCCGGGCAGAGCAAGACTGGCAGCCGGGCCAGGTCCTTAAGTTGCCGGATCTGGCTGCGACACTGGCACAGATCGCAGCCGACGGTACCGGTTATCTTTATGGCGGTGCCCTGGGTGAGAAGCTGGTCTCGCGAATCCAGTCCGCGGGCGGTGCTATTTCAATGGCCGACCTCGAGGCCGTTTCACCGATCTGGGAGGCACCGATCTCAGCGCCTTATCACAACTACCGGGTCAATGTGCCGCCGCCGCCAGCGGAGTCCTTTCAGGTCCTGCTCAGTCTCCGGATACTCGAAGCATTCAATTTCAAAGATCTCGATTTGCTCAGTGCCGACCACCTGGATCTGGTTTTCCGAGTAATCCGGATCGCAGCGGGTGTGCGGATCCAGAACAACCAGAAAGACCGCGCTGAGATTGATGCCCTGCTGGCCGAAGTCGATGTTCTGGTGACCCGGGCTGCGGATGGGGAGCCGGTGATCGGGCCGACAGAGAACTGGGCCAGCGGGGGACCTTTTGATCACTCGGCGCTTAAGGAGCACACCACCTCGATTTCTGTGGCCGACAGCGAAGGCAATCTGGTCTGCCTGACACAGAGCCTGGGATCACCGTACGGATCCGGGGTGATGGTGCCTGGCACCGGTGTGGTGATGAATAATTTCCTCAACTGGGGTGACCTGGACCCTTCTTCGCCGAACGTGATCACCGCAGGTCAGCGGCTGGCCATGTGCATGGCACCATCAATCACGACCGCTGCCGGGCAGGGTGTGCTGTCACTGGGTACGCCGGGTAGCTATGGCATTCTGCAGACCACGGTACAGGCGATGGTCGGCTACTTTGACTATGGTCTTGAATTGCAGAACGCCATCAACATGCCTCGGGCACGGCTGCAGGACGGTTCCGAGGTACAGATCGAGAACCGGGTCGGAGAATCGACCCGCAAAGCACTCGAGTCTCTTGGGCATCGAATTACTGTGTTGCCGGCCTACTCCTGGGCCACCGGTGGTATGCAGGCCGTCTCGCGTGATCCGGAGAGCGGAGCCTTGGCGGGTGCCGCGGACAACCGTCGCGACGGTGCCGCGGTGCCCGCCTGAATTCACCGGCCCCATTAAAGGTGTGATCATGAAACGAATTATCCGGCCGGAAAAAGGTGCAGCGCCGAAAGGTCCCTACTCACCAGGAGTGGTGGCTGCCGGGACGACCCTGTATGTGTCGGCGCAGGGACCGTTCGACCCGGAGACTGGCGAGGTCGTTGGTGTGACCTTCGAGGAACAGGCCGAGCAGGTTTTTGAGAATCTCAATGTTATCGTCGAAGAAGCCGGCGTCACTCTCCTGGACGTGGTCAAGCTGACCGTCTTCATCACCGATTGGGCGCACTTTAGTGCCTTGAACGAGATCTGCCTCCGTTGGTTCAGTGAGCCTTATCCTGCCCGCACACCGGTGAAGACCGAGCTTCCAGGCGCTCTGTTCATGGCTGACGCAGTCGTTGCGCTGGATCGCTGAAAGACCCTGAACAGCGGATTCGAGGCGTCACCCGGCAGGGAAGGGGATACTGCTGCTTTTACGGTGCGGACTGGAAATGCTTGGCGATCCAGTCGGGTACGGGAATCGCCTGGCGGGTCTTCATGTCCATGATCAGGCAGGTCGCGAGGCCGTCGAACGGTGTAGAGCCATCCGCTTTGAGAATCGTGTGGCTTAAGACAAAACTAGTACGCCCAAGCTTGACTGGGCCTGTGACGATGGTGAGTTTTTCGCCAAGAAAGCACTCCCCACGGTAGTTGTAGTTGATGTTCACTACCACGGTACCGTAACCGGCAGGGTCAAATACTGGCTGACCACACTGCGCATACCAGTCCTCACGGGCGTCCTCCATAAATTTGACGGTCTGTACGTGATTGAGGTGCCCGAGTTCGTCGGTGTGCCGTTCCTGGACCGTGACTGGGGATTCGACTTTCACAAGACCATCTCCGAATTTCGATTGAGCAGCAGAATTGTATGATAGTGCATCGAAAGAGAGTCCATTGGCCAAGGTGACAGCGCGTCGGGCGCACGTGTAAGCTTGGTCTATGGCAACGGAGCTTCCTGAGATTGTGACACTGGGTAACCCACGCCTGGCTCGTCCATCGGACCCGGTCGATCTCGACCGGATTGAGACAGTCGAGTTCCAAAACCAACTGGACCTGCTCCATGTTGGGTTGGAGCACCACGGCGCCAATGGAATCGCTGCACCGCAGTTGGGCTGGTTCCAGCGGTTTTTTCTGATGCGTGATCCTGATGGCAGCAGTGACCTGATCTACTGGATCAACCCCGAGGTCAGTATCCTCGACGAGGAACCTGTCTGGTACTGGGAAGGGTGCCTGTCAGTCCCAGGGCTCAAAGCGTACGTTGGCCGGCCTCGAGCCATATCGGTTGAGGGTTTTGACCGCAATGCGAAACCTGCCAACTGGCGTCTCGAGGACTGGGGGGCGCACCTGTTCCAACACGAATTCGATCACCTGGATGGCATTCTGTTTCCGGACCGGGTAGCCGATCCACGCCACGTGGTGACGGCTACGGAGTTGGCGCGCCGTGACCAGTGGCCGGATGACTGGCCCTGCCCGGGGGCTCGGGATGCCCCGATCCGGGTTGTTAGTCCGGCACAATGATTCATCCTCACCGGAGCGGGATTACCGCATGATGGCTCCTCATCGTGTGCTGGGCGGTTTGAAAGTCATGCGGGTGCTGGAATTGGTCACCCCGTTCAAATGGCAGCACTTTTTCCCGGAGACGACAGCGGCAGATTGGGCACCGCACCGGCACTGGCTCGAGCCCGACGCGCTGGATCCCGACACCGATCAACTGCAGTTTCCAATGCAGAGTTACGTGGTGCGTACTTCACACCACACCATCTTGATCGACTCGTGTGTCGGCAACGACAAGGACCGGCCCACGAGACCGCACTGGCATCTGAAAACGGACGCGACCTATCTCAACGCATTGGCTTTGCATGGTATCGCGCCTGAAGCGATCGATTTTGTTATGTGCACGCACTTGCACTCTGACCATGTGGGTTGGAACACCCGGCTTGAAAATGGTCGCTGGGTACCGACTTTTGCCAATGCCCGGTATGTTTTCTCGAAGAAGGAGCTCGAAGCCTGGCGCGATGTCGGCCATGAGAAATTCTCGAGAACGCCGTTCGAGGACAGCGTGCTTCCGGTGCTGGAGGCTGGGCGTGCCGAACTCGTCGCCGATGACTACGCTCTTGACGATGAGGTCTGGTTGTCACCCACACCTGGCCACACGCCTGGCCATGTGTCGATCTCGCTAGCCTCAAAGGGGGCAAGTGCGGTGATGTGTGGTGATCTCATGCACTCGCCGGTGCAGTGTGCGCATCCGGAGTGGACAGCCTGGCCAGACTGGGATGCCGAACAGGCCAAGGAGACCCGCCGGGCTTTTCTCGAGCGCTACTGTGAGACCGAGACACTGGTCTGCACCGCGCATTTCCCGCTGCCCTCGGCTGGCTACATCGTACGCGCGGGAGACGCGTTCAGAATCCAGACTGACGAGCCGGTCTGGTAGTTGACGCGCCGTCTTGATCTCACGGCTGGACCAGCGTGATACCGCCTAACCGTTCACGACTTCCTTGAACTTCCGCAGCGTCTCGATCTGCTCGTCAAGATCCGGGGTCCGATACATCGGGTAAAGCATCACGATGTCGGCGCCAAGACGTCTCCAACCCTCGACCCCCGCGGCCCACTGATCGGGATCGGCCTCGTACATTCGTAGCCAACCCTCGATACCGAAAGCTTCAGGGTCACGGCCGAAGGTCGTCAGTTGTTCGCGGAGCATCGCAAGCTTTGATTCGGCCTGTTCATCCGGTGTCAAGATCGGCATCCAGCCGTCACCGTAGCGAGCCGCACGCCTGATCACGGGCTCGGAGTCACCACCGAACCAGATCGGAATAGGGCGCTGAACCGGAGGTGGTGTGATGTTGACTTCATACAGATCGTGAAAGCGACCCTTGAAAGTGACCAGATCATCGGTCCACAGGCGCTTTAGAACTTCAATCTGTTCGGCCTGGCGTGCGCCGCGGGTCTTCCAGTCGGTACCCAGGGCCTGGTATTCGACAAAGTTCCAGCCCACGCCTACACCCAGTCGTAGCCGTCCTTCGCACAGCACATCGACCTCGGCAGCCTGTTTGGCCACCAAGCCAGTCTGCCGCTGGGGCAGAATCAGGACACCACTGGTCAGCCGGATGGTCCTGGTCACCGCAGCGAGAAAGCCCAGGGTCACAAAGGTCTCGTGAAACGGGTCCTGCTCGTTGTATCGGGGTGTCCAGCCATCACGCGCAGTCGCACCGAACACATGATCGGGCACTTCTATGTGTGAAAACCCAAGATCCTCAGCTGCCTGGGCCCAGTCGCGAATTCTGGCCGGATCCGTGCCGATGTCACGAGTGGGGTAGAGCGCGCTGATTTCCATTGCACAGCCTGACTAGGCAGCCGCTTCAGCGGGAAAAGCTGGGATCACTTGTTCGGCAAAGAGGCGCAGGCTGTTCAGGGTTTTCTCAACCCCGTAGTATGGTGGGTAGTGCAACACGAGTGATGTAATGCCAGTGACTTCCCGCAGTTCCTGAAGCCGGCGGATCACCGTGTCCGGACTGCCGTGCAACAAGGTGGTTGCAGCCAGTTCGTCGTAGCCGAGGCGATCTGCTTCCAGAATCTCCGCCGTGACTCTGGTATGGACCTCACGGTGCGGGTAAGGCTCTTTGTCGACGTGCGGATGCGATGTGAAAAGGATGCCGAATTTCATGGATGTCTTGGTTCCTCGATCCTGGCCTGTGACCATATTGCCTGACGCCTTTGCAGTCGGGAGAGGGTGCTGGGCAAGTGGACCTCATTAGAGCACAGCCTCCAGATCGACTCAAACCGGTTGTGGAGATCTTCCTGGTGCTATCCGCCGGTGTTGTACCGGTGGTTTACCAGCTGCCCGGTTTTCGGGTACCTTGAGGCGTTGAAAAATTCTGCGAGGACGATTTATGACAGAAACCTATGTCGACCCGACACGGGAAGCGTTTCGCGCATTCCGGTCGTTGCCGAGCCAGGGGCCCATTCACATGCTGAACCTCGTTCGCCTTCGGGAGACCGCCCGGTATCCTGCCGGGCACGTGCTGCATGGTCAGTCAATCACCGGGTTTGACGCCTACCAGTCATACGGCAGGGAGAGTGGCGCCATATTCCGCGATGTTGGCGGGCGGATCGCCTATAGCGCTGCTTTCGAGTACACGCTGATTGGCCCGAGCAGTGAGTACTGGGACATCGTCTTTATCGCCGAATACCCCTCCGGTGATGCGTTTGTCTCGATGGTAAAAAATCCGAACTACCAGAAAGCGGTGATCCATCGCCAGGCAGCAGTACGCGATTCCCGGCTGGTCCGATTATCACCAAAACCCGCTGGCGACGGGTTCGGCTGATAGCGTTGTGTCCGGCGGCCCGTGGTGACCTGAAACGGGACCAGTCAGGGTGGCGTCGGCTCGGTGGTGCTGATTCGTTGTGGTAGTTGAGGTCTTCTCGCCAGCATAAAAAAGAAGGCACCGAAGATCGCGGTGATCGCCAGCGTGGTAAACCCAAATTGATAACTTCCAGTACGGTCGGCCATGTAACCGGCATAGATCGGACCGATGCCCATTCCGAACATCACGATCATTGAAGACCAACCCATGATGGAGCCGAAGTTTGTGGCGCCAAAATAGTCGGCCCGGATCGCCTGCATCAGTGGACCGCGAGTGCCCCAGGCAACCCCGTGGAGAGCAGCGAAGCCAACGACCATCCAGATGTTCTGGGCGTAGGCGAGAAGGAGCAATCCGGCCGCGTGAAAAAACATGCAGACGCTCACAATGATGCGTTTGTCCACACGGTCACCGAGTATCCCGGTGCTGATCAGGCCAACGATCTGCATGGCCGTCATCAGGGAGACAATGAGTCCGGCAACCGTCAGCGAATAGCCGAGTTGCCCATTGACGTGCAGTACCAGGTGCACCATGACGGCACCGACGATCAGCAGCGAGGTCCCATGACCCAGCGACATGAACCAAAACGCCGGGGTTCGGAGGGCTTCACCGGCGGTGAAGTCGGTCCTGCGAAAAACTGATGGGCTGCTGTGTTGCTGCCGACGAATGGATTGTTCGGGCTCGTCCCGCGGTATGCCGTCCGGTGTCTCCCCGATGTGCTCAGGCCGGTGATCGATGATGCGGGTCAGGGGCCAGGCCGTCAGCAAAATGATGATGCCTGAACCTACGGCGGTTGCCCGCCAGCCAAAGGTTTCCAGTGAATAAACCGTGATCGGCACCAGGATGCCACCGAAGGAAAAGCCGAACTGTGACAGTGCCAGAGCTTTAGCACGGTGCCGGGTGAACCAGTTGACCAGCGCGACAGTGACTGACAGGAACCCGCCCAGACTTGTTCCCAGAGCGATGAAGAAGAAATACACGTAGAACTCGATGATCGTTTCGATCCGGCTGAATCCGATCAGTGCGAGCCCGAAGATCACGAGTCCCCAGCGAATAACTGCCCTTGGTCCGTAGCGATCGACCATCCAGCCCTGTATCGGTCCCAGCAGGCCGCTTTCGACCCGGGCGAGTGCGAAGGCGCCAGCCATCAGCGCTTTGCTCCAGCCGAACTCAGCCTCGATGAGCAGTACGTAGGCGCCGAATGCCTGGAAGAAAAGGATGGCGCCGGTGAACTGCACCAGGCCGCCTGCGCCGACGATCCACCAGCCTCGAAAGACATGGCCCTGTGGTTTCAAGGTTCTCTGGATAGACTGCAGCAGGGGTTTCAAGGAAAACTCCACCGCCCCGGTCGACCAGGCGAGGCTGCGTTCGGGCCGTGATCCAGTCCGGCTGCGTGGCAGTGCGATCTACAGGTCGGTATCAGGAGAGCGAAGATACGGATTCATCCCTCCCCTGCTCGGGGCAAGGGTATAGCAGCAGCTGGGGTTGCAGTTTCGCTGACGACCTCCGGCATTAGGCGGCCTGGGTAATCGCGAGTTCAGCTGCGATCTCGTAGGAGCGTTTTCGGGCCTGGTGATCGTAGATTTGTCCTGCGACGATCAATTCGTCGGCACCCGTGCGCTCTATGAACGCCTCGAGTCCCTGGCGGATCGTTTCAGGTGATCCCACCATAGAAGCGGTCTGCAGTTCTTCGAGCATTTTTTGCTCATGGACGTTGACCTGGCTCTCGAGGTCTTCGACCGGTGGTGGCAAGCGCCCTGGCAGGCCGCGACGCAGGTTGAGAGTGGATTGTAGTGCCGAGCTGCGCAGCCATTTTGCCTCCTCGTCCGTCTCGGCTGCACAGACGTTGCAACCCAGCATGACATAGGGCTCTGCCAACTGAAGTGACGGTTGGAAACGCTCTCGGTAGATCTGGATCGCATGCATCATGGCGGCTGGCGCAAAATGTGAGGCAAAGGCGTAGGGCAGGCCCAACGCGGCAGCAAGCCCTGCACCGTACAGACTGGAGCCGAGTATCCAGATCGGCACCTCGAGGCCGCTTCCTGGTACGGCAGTGATCCGCTGCCCCGGCTCGGGTCGGCCAAAGTAGCGCTGTAGTTCTTGTACATCGCGAGGAAAATCATCCACATCACCAGTCAGGTTTCGACGCAGCGCGTAGGCTGTGAACTGGTCGGTGCCCGGTGCCCGCCCCAGTCCGAGGTCGATGCGCCCGGGATAGAGCGACTCCAGGGTGCCGAACTGCTCGGCGATGACCAGCGGGGCATGGTTGGGCAGCATGATGCCCCCCGATCCGACGCGGATCGACCGGGTGCCGCCAGCGATGTGACCGATTACGACCGACGTCGCAGCACTGGCGATACCGGCCATGCCGTGATGTTCAGCAACCCAGTAGCGGTTGAAGCCGAGTGCCTCGGCATGGCGGGCAAGATCCAGGCTGTTGCGAAGGGCCTGGCCAGCGTCATTACCCTCTGTGATAGGGGAAAGATCCAGTACAGACAGGGGAACCATGCACAGAGTATCGTCGCTCGACGGCCAGGCCTCAACCAGTCGTGTCGATCACCAGCTTGCCACGTTGGGCGCCACGCTCCATCTGGTCCAGGCCCAGCGTCAGATCATCAAGCGGGTAAACGGTGTCGATCAACGGTGTAATCAGTTCCCTTCGGGTGGCCTCCAGTAGTTGGTGAAACTCCTCCAGGTTACCCATGGTAGAGCCATAGACCGCAAGCTGCCTGGCAAACAGCCGCTGTATGTCGGCTGAGGGGTGTCCCCCTGTGGTGGCGCCGCAGGTGACGAGTCGCCCGCCCCGGCGCAGAGACCGCAGGCTGTCACCCCAGCTGGCTTCACCTACGCTGTCTATTACCATGTCGACACCTTCACCACCTGTTATTTCCATGACCCGGCGGGCTACTTTTTCGGTCTTGTAGTTGATGCCGCTGTCGGCACCCAGCTCAGCTGCCCAGGTCAGCTTTTCCTCGCTGGAGGAGGTCACGATAGTGCGCGCGCCGATCATCCTGGCCATCTGCAGGCAGGCGGCAGCGACGCCGCCGCCCACGCCCACGATCAGTACGCTTTCTGCTGATCGCAAGGGTGCCTTGCTGAACATCATTCGCCACGCCGTCAGATAGGCGACCGGAAGCGCAGCCGCGGCCTGGAACGTCAGGCTCTCCGGTTTTGAAACGAAACAGAATTCCGGCATAGCGATGAATTCGGCGAAAGTGCCGTGGCGGGTCTCGCCGGAGAGGCTGAAACGGGCGCAGGTCGACTGGTCACCGGCCTGGCAGGCACGGCAGCGGCCGCAGCTGGCCATGGGATAGAGCACCACCTCGTCACCTGGCTTCAGGTGAGAACCCTGCGGAGCCTCGACGATTTCCCCAGCGCCGTCCACACCCAGTACCAGCGGCAATTCGTGTGAGATGCCGGCGCCGCTGTCCCGCATGTAGAGATCGACGTGGTTGATCGACGCTGCATGAACTTTCATGACGGCTTCGCCCAGTGCCGGCGTAGGGTCTTCGAAGTGACCTACTTTCAGTCCCTCACGACCGTGTTCGGTCAGTACTGCTGCTTTCATCGCTGGGAGACCTCCTCGGCCGGGTGATGCTTTTGTGATGACCTGTGGAACAGGACGAATGGTATCAAACCGCCTGATGACGGGTGTTGGCTACCAGAGATTTTGCCACAACTACAGATCTATGAGCTTTCAGGTTAGCTGAAAAGAGACTGTCGACCGTGTCTGGGACAAGGTGGGTACCATCGAATACCGGGCCGGGAGTAGAGGTGTCAGCATGAATCGACTGGAGGGAAAAATAGCTGTCGTTACCGATGATGGTGGAATCTCTGGTGCTACTGGATGATCCTCTCACCGGTGATATTCATGTACAGGCCTGGTTGATCTTCAGGGGTTTCCCGTTATGGGCCTGACCTGTCTTAGTACTTTTTCCCGGCCACCGAGTCCCCTAAATCTCGCTTTGCTGTTGGTGATCTCAAAGTTGGCGGAAAGGCCACGCAGCTTGGCATAGAGCACTCCGCTGACTGAATTTGGCAGGATGTCCAGTCGGGAAATGATTTTCAGGCCCTTGCCGTCGATCAGAATGGGATCCAGAGTGATGTTATTCTGGTTCGTCTCGATCGTCAGAACGCCTTCGAGGTTTTTCACGTTCAACGCTTTTTCAAGCACCGACTCTTTCTTCGCGGGATCGCGGATTGCGGCAATCAGTGGTTCCACGTCGCGCATCGCGAGGCTCATTTGTGCATCGACATCCATGGGGGATCTCCAGAGTAGTTTACCCTTGTCTACTCTGATCTCCGCCCACCAGTCGTCTTTGGTCTCCCGCAGGGCAGTTTCAAATTTTGTGTTGTACAACCGGAAATAGGTGTCTTTAAGGCGGTAGGTTTGGCCGTCGTAATGACCATCGGACAGGTTGGCAACCAGCTTGAGATCGGTGCGGACCTTTCTGCCCCGCACTGCAAGGACAACATCGGATCCAGCCAGCTGCATTGAGCCATGTGCTTTGGCCCCTTTCAGCGTCATACCACCTTTGAAGTCGCCAATGCCGGAAAGTATTCTGACGCCGGTTTGCTGCGGCAGATAACGGTTGTAATGGGTCAGATCGGAAATCGTGGCGTCCTGAATATCGAATGAAAACTCGCTATTTTCCCTGAATTCCTGATGATGGAGTAGCAATTGGTCTGTCCGAAAATCAACCACCAGGTCCTGACCCTGAAGATAGGGCAGGGGGTCATCGGATCGTCCCAGGTTGAAATGGTCAAGTTCGATCCGCAGCTTCACCGAGTTTTCGGTGTTCTGATTGACTTCGCCGATGATTCTGCCGTGACCCGCGGCTTGAAATGCCAGGAAGTCTGTCTGAAAATCTTTGGACTGAAAGTCGATGCGGCTGCCATCTGTCACCGCACCTTTTTCCAGATGAAGTTTCAGGTCGATGTGGCCCGCGCCCGATACGCCGAGGTTGTACCGCTTGCCCGGCATGACATCGATGTGTCCGAGGCTCTGCACATCACCGAGTATCTTAATCTGTCCTGAGACAAACTGAAGCAAGCTCTTGCCACGGTTCTGTCGCGGGATGTTTTCGGCGATGGTCAGATTCGCCTCGACGGTCAGTGTGCCATCGGTATTGTCGTGGCTGGTTGGGGCCTGGGCTGTCATCTCCAGGTCGACATTGTCGATCCGCATCGGTCCGCCCCTGGTGATGAGGTGCATGGTCAGGTTCTTCAATTCTCCCCGGCCTTGCAGGTTCAGTTCATCGAGCTGAATGGTTCGGACATTGCTGGCGGAGATGCCCTGCAGGTGGATGGTCCAAGGGGGCTTACCCTCGCTGGTGGCTTGTGTAGATTCGTTGGCAGTTGATGCGTTCGTGGTGGTGCTTTCCGAATGGGCTTTCGCTTTAACCGCTGTATCGGTGAGTTTTACTGTTCCGGCTCGCGACTGTCTTGCGTGCTCGATGTGTATACCTTCGCCGTGTGCGTTTTGGATATCGACAGTACGAGTTATCAGTTTGAGGAGCGAAAGATCGAGCGCCCCTTTGTCGACGTTGATTCGAACCCTGTGCCTCTTGGTCTGAATGTCAAGATCCAGGCCTTCGACGTACAGGCGTCCGGGAAACAGGGTCCAGGCACGGTGCCACTGAACGGTCAGTTTCTCCGGTTTTAAACTTACCAGTCTTTCTATCGCTCCCGAGAACAACAACACGTTACCGACAACAGGATAGGTGAGAATCAGTGCTGCACCGAGAATGATGGTGACGGTGGTTCGATGACGTCGGCTATGTGGCATGGATGGACAACGTAAAGAAATGGATTTGCACTAGGTTACACTTTAATAGCGGGTGAGTTCAAAATCGGCCCGGGCAGAAGAATGACTGCCGTGGATATTTGGACTGTTCCATTCGTCTGAAAGGGAGTTTGTCTTGATTGTCAGACCGGGTTTGGATTACGACAGATACCTGGTCTTGGGAGAATGCATGAGTATTTTAAACCGTCATTGGCTGCTTTGGCTTTTTCCCTTGTGGTTACTGAGTGGTTGCGCGTCGCTCGCACCACCAGTGGAACGCGTGGACGAGTACACGCCCGGGGTAACGGGCGAGACCGACCTCGACCGGCAGATCACTAAGGTACTGGAACCGTTTCCTGGTCAAGCGGTGGCCCATGTCCTGTACGATGGACTGGATGCGTTTGCTGCTCGTTTGGCGGTAGCAGACCGGGCCAGTCGGTCACTGGATGCCCAGTACTATCTCTTTCACGGTGACGTGACGGGGATGTTGTTTGCTGACAGGTTATTGTCTGTGGCCGAGCGTGGCGTGCCGGTGCGGCTGCTGGTCGACGACATGGATATGCAGGGCCGGGACCCCGCATTGCTTTCGCTGGACGCCCATCCGAATATCGACATCCGGGTGTTCAACCCGTTTGCCAACCGTGGATTTCGCTTCTTTGAGTACCTGTACCGCTACGGTGACGTGACTCGGCGGATGCATAATAAGGCCATGATTGTCGATGGTGTCGTGGCAATTACCGGTGGCCGTAATATTGGCGACGAGTACTTCAAAGCCGGTCATCACACTGATTTCCGGGACATGGACGTGATGATCTTTGGGCCCGTGGTGCGAGAGATCTCCCGCGAGTTCGATGACTACTGGAACAGCGCCATCGCCTACCCTGTAACGGTAATCATGACCCCGGAACCGGATGCCATTGCCCCGGAAGAGCGCTGGTTCGACCTGCACAGCTTTGCGAAGGCACAACTCGGTGGACCGTATCTCAACCGTCTTGCTGAGACCGCATTTTTCAGGCACCTTCAGGACGGCACCTTGCCATTGTCGATGGGGCCGGCCCAGGTGTTCTTTGACGAGCCGCATAAGATCCGTCTGCCGCTCGATGACGATAGCACGCACATGGGGCCTGATCTGTGGCCATTGTTCCAGGCAAGCACCAGCGAGCTGTTGATATTCAATCCCTACTTTATTCCCGGCAAAGCAGGTGTTGAACTGTTGGCGAACCTCGTTCGCCAGGGAAGCCGGGTGATCGTGCTGACCAATTCGCTTGCCTCCAACGACGTGGTGCCGGTGCACGGCCACTACGCAAAGTACCGCAAGCCACTGTTGCGTGCCGGTATTGAACTGTTCGAGTTGAAGGTAGAAGACAGCGATACCGGGCTCAGTGCAGGATCGGGTGTGGGCAGCTCGCCCAAGGTCAGTTTGCACCTCAAGACATTCGTCTTCAACCGGGAGAAAACATTCATCGGTTCGTTGAACCTGGATCCCCGATCGATCTTGCAGAATACCGAGATGGGTGTCGTAATCGAGAATCCGGATCTGGCCACGAAGATCGCAGACGCGGCGCTCGACCAATTGCCGCGCATCGCGTACCAGGTGCGTCTCGATGAAACTGACAGACTTTACTGGCAAGGCTATGACCGCCAGACGGGCCAGTGGGTTCGTTATGATGCTGAACCCGACGCGAGTCTCGTTAAGCGTCTTTTTGCAGTGATCTCACGAATCCTGCCGATTGAAAAAGAGCTGTAATTTTCCAAAAGTGACTGGATATGCCAGGTGAACAAGAGCTTTGAGCTCGTAAAGCAACTCAGAGAAGGCCGTTGCACTTTTTGATTCGCTTGGTTTAAGGTTGTGCGTTGCTGCACTTCAACAAAAAAGAGGAATTGATGAAGAAGTTGTCCATAAGCTGTTGTTTGTTGGGCCTTGCACTGATCGTGTGCCCCACAGGAAATCCTATGATTTTCTCGATCTGTCTCATGCGGTGGAATCTTTTCTGAACGGTATGCCGGCAGCTTCGATTTACGGTTTACTCACTGATCGGGTTGGGGAAAAATCAGTGGCAATCGGCTTTGTGCAGGTTGCCCGATAGGCCTGGATTGCAGCCTTGATGAAACGCTTTATATTTTTCTTGCCGCTTTGTTTACTGGTAGTGCCGCTCTTCGCCGATGAGGGTGATACTGCCAAAGCCAAGACTCAATCCCCCTGGATATTTGTCCCGACTCTCACCAGCGACCCTAAGCTTGGCGCCACTGTGGGTGCCATTGTCGGCTACCTCCACAAATTCGATGAGCAATCTAGTCCGTCTACGTTCCTCCTGTTGGGCAATTACAGTGCCTCAGATTCCTATTATGGCGGTGTGTTCTCAGAGCTCTACTTTGACAATAACCACCAGAAACTGATGATTGGTTACGCGTCCGGAAAGGTGAACAATGATTACGATGACTTCCTGGGGACCGGCTTGCCGGCCCAGACAACGGACACGCTGGAAAGCTTCGGGGGCCGCTACACTCGCCACGTCTCTGACGGGTGGAATCTTGGTGGTCAGGTAATATCGACGAATTACATGCTCGGTGTCGAGGAATTCCTGGATCATCATTTGGAGCACATCAGGCAGGCCGGATTCGACTCGACCGGTGTAGGTATCGTGGCCGAGTACGACTCACGGGACAACAAGCGTAACGCCAGGACCGGCAGGTATCTGTTGCTGCATAACATTGCCTATCGCGAAAGTCTTGGCGGTACTGAGAGTTTCGATGTTTACTATGGTGAGTTTAATCATTACCTTAGCTTCGGAAGCCGCAATGTCCTGGCAACACAGTTCAAAGGGCGCTGGACCAGCCACGATACCCCTAAAGGTGGCCAGTCTTCGGTAGCTCTACGCGGTTATGTGCGCGGAATGCACCTGGCAGAGAACTATTCGCACTTGAGCCTGGACGGTCGCTTTGCTCTCAGAGGACCGTGGGGGTTGTCGGTATTCGGCGGGGCCGGCTGTCTGTATGACAGGTCCAGCGACTGCAGCAGCAGCGATAATCGTTATCCAGCGATCGGCGGCGGGTTGATTTATGTTCTGCGTGAGGTTGCGGGCATCGTCCTGCGGCTGGAGTATGCCGTGGGCAAAGACGACAACCATGGGTTCTACCTGACGCTGGGAAACCCGTATTAGCTGCGTTTATTTGTGATCAATCCGCAGGGTCCGGCCAAATCCGTCGGGCTTTTCCAGTTTGCGCTGATTGGCGAACACTGGTTCGAGTTTCTCTCGTACGCTGGCTGGAAACGGAGCGCTCCTCCGTGTTTCAAGATCGACGTTCATGCACAGGCATTCATTCCGGGCGACCAGTCGGTCGTCATCGCCATGACGCATGGTGTGCAGATAGTGGATGCGCTTGTGATCCATGTCGACCAGTTGGGTCGCCACGCACAGTGGTTCTCCTTCGAACACTTCACTCAGGTAATCAACGTTCATCCCGAGAGTAAAGATCGCGTGGTTCTCCCGCTCCGGGTAGTCCAGACCTAGCCCCCAGGTCTCGTAGACGGCGTCGGTCGTCTCATCAAACGCGAGAACATAATAGGCCACGTTCATGTGTCCGTTGTGATCGATCCACTCGGGTCGTACGGTCAGCGTGGTTTGAGGTAGCGTCATGGTTGCCGGGTAAAAGCTCGGAGGCAACGATTGCCCATGGAATGGTTTCTGAGCGACAGCGTATGCATCCAGTAACTCATCTGGTCAGGCGGAAAAGTGTTAGAGAAGATCACTGGCAGTGTAACATTCGTATTCATGCCACAGGAACGTTAGCGAAGCTTATCGGAATAAACCATGTATACACTGTACTGTCTGGATGGGACACGGGCGACCGCTGCACAAATGACCCTGGCTGAAGCCGGGTTGTCCTTTGAGCGAAAAACCGTTGATATCACGGCCGGGGCACACCGAAGTGCCGAGTTTCTGGCGATCAACCCACGTGGCACGATTCCAGCGCTGGCCGATAAGGCCGGTACTCTCGTGTGTGAGACCATTGCCATCATGCTCTACCTGGCTGATCGACACGGCCTGGATGAGTTGGCGCCGCTGCCGAACGACCCACAGCGCGCGGCGCTGCTGGATTGGCTGGTTTATCACGCAGTCGAGGTTCAGGAGCCGGTCAAGCGCAGTTACTATCCACACCGCTATGCACTGCGGGCCGATGATGTCGATGCGGTGCGCCGGAATGCCAACGAGGTGTTTACGCAGCGCTGGCAACTGGTCGAGGCACATCTGCGTGACAACGGACCCTATCACCTTGGGGGACGTTTTAGCCTGGCTGATATCTACCTGCTGGTGACAAGTACTTACTCCCAAGACCTAGCCAGTGGTAGCTTTCCAGCGATAGAGCGGTGTGTTCAACACACTGCTGAGCGGCCACAGGTTGCGCCGATCTTAGACGATCACCTGGCTGGACTCGCACGCATCGGTGAGATTGGTGTGCCGCAGTGAGTTACGGATGCCGTCGCAGATCATCTCCGGCGGTCAGAGTGGTGTTGATCGTGCAGCGCTCGATGCGGCGCGGGAGATGGGCGTGCCAGTCGGTGGTTGGTGCCCTAAAGGTCGTCGGGCAGAAGATGGGGCGATTGCGGCTTGTTATCCGCTTGACGAGACCCCGAGCGATCAGTACGCCCAGCGGACCGAGTGGAACATTCGTGACAGCGATGGCACGCTGGTGCTGACATTTGGGCCGCCCACGGGCGGCACTGCCCTGACTGTTCGGCTCGCCGATCGGCTCGGAAAGCGCTGCCTGGTACTTGACCTGAAAAACTCAGCATCAACTGAATACGCGCTGTCGTGGATCGGTGAGCACCGCATCCAAGTGCTCAATGTTGCCGGTCCACGCGCCAGTTGTGATTCGGCCGTCTATCCTCTGGCCTTTGATTTTGTGGCGCGTTTGCTCGATCACGCATCTGTCGAAAACGGCAGCAAATCAGCGGATCCCGCGTGACGAGCCACGGCGGAGAGTCACCTCTGGCTCGGGCCATTGCGATCATACTGCTGGCGATTCTTCTTTTTGATGTGATGGGCGCAATCATCAAGCATCTGGGCGTACGTTATCCCGCCCAGCAGTTATCCATGCTGCGCAATCTGTTCGGGTTCATTCCAGGATTGCTGGTGCTGTTCTACACCCGCACCTGGCATCAGGCTGGACGACCATTGGTCATCCGGCAATGGCGCCTCGGGCTGTGGCGGGGCGTCTTTGTGGCAGGTGCCCAGTTCTGCTTTTACGTTTCCCTGATACACCTGGAATTCGCTACAGCATCAACAATCGCTTTTTCGGGTGCACTGTTCGTGACGCTGCTGTCAATCCCGGTACTGGGTCACAAAGTCGGAGTGTGGCGCTGGGCTGCTGCCTTAATCGGTTTTGGTGGAGTCATTCTGGTCATGCGACCTGTCAGCGAGACTTTCAACTGGTATGCGGTACTGCCGGCCTGTGCGGCCTTTGGCTATGCGATCAATAGTGTCACCGCGCAACGTTTTGAAGAGACCGTTCCGACCGCACTGATCAATGTATATGCACTGGTGGGCTCGTTGTTGGGCGCCATCGTGTTGGTGCTACTGACCGGCGGCTATGTGCACGTGACACCTTTGACGGACTGGTTGTGGTTGATTGCCATGGGCACTGCCGGGGGATTGGCAGTCTTCTGCTTGATTTCTGCTTACCGGTTGACGGCACCGAGCAATCTGGCACCGTTTGAATATTTCAGCATTCCGTTTACGTTTGCACTGGGTTGGATATTTTTTGCAGAAGCACCATTTGAACGGTTGATCCCGGGTGTCTTTCTGATCATTGGCGGGGGGCTGATAATCGTCTGGCGGGAACGAAGACAAAGCGCAAGCATGACTGTAGCGGACTGAATAAGCGCAGCCATAGCCAGTTCTTCAGAGCAGGGGAAAACCTGCTGCACTGCGCAGCCTTACAAACCGTGCAAAAGGTGGAGCATGATGGCCTTCTGGGCATCCAGGCGGTTCTCAGCCTGGTCGTAGATGATCGACCGCTCGCACTCCACCATATCCTCGGCAATTTCATATCCCGGGTGAATCGGCATATCGTGCATGATGTGTGCGTCACTGCCAGCCAGCAACTCGGCGTTGATCTGGAACGGCAGCATCAGGTCGCAGCGCTGTTGTTTCTCCTCTTCGTACTCGGGATCGTTGAAATACTCCATGTCCAGCCAGGTGTCGGTGTAGACATAGTCAGCATCCCTGATCGCTGCAGTTGCATCTAAAGTCTCGCTGAGCAGGCCCGCATCCAGCAGGCGCTGGCGTGACGCCTGGTCAACTACAGACTCATCACGTATTGGGCAGACCAGAGTCAGTCGGACATTCAGAGCCGCCGAGATCGAGACCAGAGAATTGACAACGTTGTTGTAGACCCCGATATAGGTGAGTTTTGCACCTTCCGCTTTGCCGTCGCTGTGCTCCGCGATGGTCAGCATATCAGCCAGTGCCTGGCATGGGTGGTAAAGATCACAGCAGCCGTTGATAACCGGTACCGAAGCGGCCTGTTCCATCTCGAGAATATCTACATTGTCCTTGAGCCTGGCCATGATCATAGCGGCATTGCGACTGAGGTACTGAGTCTCGAAACGGACTTTACTCAGTGTGAAGTTACTGGCACGCCAATCGAGATTGATGGCATGTCCCCCGAGTTCAGTCATACCAGCCTCGAAAGAAACCCGGGTACGGGTGGAGGTCTTCTGGAACAGCATCACCAGCGTGTGCCCCCGCATGTGTTCCTCGAAATCACGGCGGTTGTGTTTGACCGTCCGGGCGAGTTCGAGCACGTGGCGCACGTCTTCATCGCGCCAGAATTTCCAGTCAACCAGATGTTTCAGTGCATTCATGCCAGTCAAAGTTCGAGGACAAATGTGAAGGGGGGGGTACATAACGTGACGAACCTCGTCACGCACCGCATTTTATCATCAACTGTGTGCAGCGCCCAGACGGGTGTATTCGGGTGCCTGATGCCTTTTTGGAGGTGGCCCTGCTGAGGGTGAGCAGCCGAGGATCCGGCAACAACCGCACAAGCAACTGGCAATCCATCTCTGCGGCAGGGCTGATATACCGCCACTCGGCAGGAGCCTGGCGGTAAACTTACATAGTGGTAAACCCTGGGGGCATTCGCTGGTGTCTAGTGTCAAGAAACTGAACTTGGGTAGAGGTCTGCAGCATCTGCGCCAGACCTGGATCGAGGCCGGCCAGACAGCCCGCAGCCGAATCACCGGTACCGTTCGGCCAGGGTTGCCTATTGATGATCATCACCTGATCTGTCGGCAGATCGACAGCTGTTTGTCAGCGTTGGGTGGTGCGGTGTCGGCCAGGTCTCGGGCGGCCAGTCTTGGCAGGGTGTACCTGGATCTGGATCTCCAGGGACGGCGAAATTTTCTGCGCCTGTTGGCGAGCGATTACGCTGTTCGGCAGGAGGATCTACGTTTGGCGATTCACTCCTGGTTAGACGTATCACGTGACAGCAGCGTGCCCCAAGGTCGACTTACCTGTGAAGATGTGCTGAGGAAGATCCTTGTCTCGCCTCGAATCCGGTTGTTGACCCAGTTCAACGATCTGCCCGAAGGGGTAAAGTTTCTGGTCAGCATGCGGGCTGAGTTGCTGGCCATGAAAGGATCCGATCCGGATCTCAACGCCTTTGATCGGGAATTCAAAGTACTTCTGGCCTCCTGGTTTGACGTCGGCTTCCTTGAATTGCGGCGGATCACCTGGGATGCGCCGGCCGCCCTGCTCGAAACGTTGGCCAACCATGAAGCGGTGCACCCGATTCGTTCCTGGCGGGACATCAAGCACCGCTTGGCTGCCGTCGACCGGCGGTGTTATGCGTTCATTCACCCACAGATGCCCAACGACCCACTGATATTCGTGTGGGTGGCGCTGACCAGCGGTATCCCCGACAAGATAGAGACGCTGCTCAGCATCCAGGCTCCGGAGGTCGGGCCGGAAGATGCCGACACCGCAGTGTTCTACTCGATTTCTGCCACCCAGTCGGGGCTTGACGGGGTCGGTTTTGGCAGTTTCCTGATCAAGCGGGTGGTCGAGCGCTTGAGTCGCGATCACAAACAGCTCAGGGTCTTCTCAACGCTCTCACCCATTCCGGGTTTTGCCAGCTGGTTGAAAAGAGCCGGCAGCGACACGGGCCAGAGAGCACAGTACAGCACTGCTGTTCAGGCCGCTCTGGAAGCCCTTGATGAATCCGGAACTTTGGCACGAATCTTCTCCAACCGCAGCTGGGTCAGAGATCTGGGGGCGATGGAAAGCCTGCATAAGCCACTGTCACGGTTGTGTGCCCATTACCTGATCAACGAGAAACGTGATGGGGTCGCGCTGGATCCCGTTGCGAATTTTCACCTATCGAACGGCGCAGGCATCGAACGGCTGAACTGGCTCGGGGACACATCGAAGAATGGGCAGTCGCAGGCAGCCTGCCTGATGGTCAACTACCGCTATCGGCAAAAAGACATCGAATCCAACCACGAGGCGTATCACACGGACGGCCAGATTGCCCGGTCGAAGTCCGTAGCGGGCCTGCTTAAAGATTGAGTGACTGCAACAATTTCTGGGGACACTTCAAGAGCTGTCTGATTCATAAAGCTGCGAATATTTTTCTGCCCTGAGGAACAACGTGACCAAAGCCAGGCGCCAAAGCGAGGTGCGTGAGCGAGTGTATTCTTACGCTGCTGTGGAATTGAAATTAGCGCAGTGTTTCAGTCGTTAGGAACCGGACCGACTGATATACCGTAGTGAGCCATGACCCCGGTGGCCTGCGATCTTACGTAATCGACAAGCTTTGGCACAGTGTTTTTTCCCATCTCTGCTTCTGGTCGTGATGACTTCCAGCCGATGGACACCAAAGCGCGGATCAACAAGAAAAGGGGCACATAGGCAAGAACTCTGTCACTGATCGGCCGGGCCTTGCGGTAACCTGTAACCAGCGCATCCTGGAGCTGGTCATAAGGCCGGTCAAGCTGATAGCTGAAGAGTGCGACCGCTATATCATAATGGTGCCAACCGAAACCCGAATCATCAAAGTCGATCACGTGCAACCGTTCTCCGTCAACGACAATGTTGTCCGGGTGAAGATCGGCATGAATCAGACTGTAGGTTGTGGAATCCTTTCCGAGCGACAGAAGGAGTGCATGTATGTGCCGTCGCAGCACATCGAAGTATGCTTGTTGGGCCGTAGTGAGAGAGCTGGATTCCCAGAATCGCCCCCAGAAAGGTGCCTCACCCATCAGGCCGTCAGCGTCAAAGGAATGCCTTGAGAAATCTGCAGGGATAGCCCAGGACACAGCCTGATTGTGGCACTCGGCCATGATCTCCCCGAGCAGTGAGAAAGAATCTACGATGAATCCGATGTCGGGCTTGTTTTCGATCAGGCACTGCATCGCCACCCCGTCGACCCATTCAAGTAATCCTGCATAGCGACGCTCATCACCAAGGTCGATCGATGTGTACTCCTGGCCATCACGAGTGCTCCGGGGCACCGGAACATCCAGACCGGCTTCGAGCAGAGCAGCCGTCCATCGCTGCTCGGAGATCAACTCGTTCAGATTGTGATAGCCTGGTCTGTGTAACCGAAGCACGAATGCCTGGTCCGCATGGTCGGTGACTTTGAAGACGATGTTCTCAGATAGCGTCAGGGGTTCAACAGACCTTACCCCGATGTCCCAGTCCGAAAGCGCGAGGATGGCAGCATCCCGCGATTTATCATCAGCCATCTAGAGTTTCTAAGGTCTGTTCAAAGGCGTTGAGAAATTCTTCTGCGTCGTCTTTTGAAAACACCAGGGGTGGTCGAATCTTCAGCACGTTGCCGTAGGCTCCCGCATTGCTGGTCAGGTAGCCCCGATCTTTCAGAGCGTTTACGACCTTCACAACGCCTTCCTTGTCAGGGGCTTTGCTTTCCAGATCTGTAACCCATTCGAGCCCTAGGAAAAGGCCGTGACCGCGAACATCTCCAATAGACGAGTGTTCGGTTTGAATCTTGACAAGCCTGTCGCGCATGAATGCCCCAACCGTGGAGACGTTCTCACAGAGGTTTTCCTGTTCAATAATATCAAGGACGGCATTGCCGGCTGCTGCCTGAACCGGGCTTGATGCGCAGGTGTTGAAGTAACGCGTGTGTTGCCGGAACATTTCAATTAATTCTGTCGATGCGGCCGTTGCCGCAAGTGGAATCCCTCCACCAAGGGGTTTTCCCATCGTCACGATGTCGGGCACAAAGTTCATCAACTCATAGCCCCACCACAGGCCAGTCCGGCAAAGCCCGGATTGCACCTCATCCGCAATGAATACACCACCTGCATCATGGACCAGATCAACGGCTGCCGGCATGAAACCGGCGGGAATATTGGGCAATCCTTCATTGGCGAAGATCGGACAGACCAGGATTCCAGCAAATGGAATATTGTCCTTCTTGAAAGAGTCGATGACTGCTTGCAGTTCTTCGAGAAAGTGTTTTTGTGGCTCAGTGCTATTGTTCCTGTAGGTCTCCGGAAATGGTATGGAGCGGACATCGTCTCGATGGTCCTTGGGGCGGGTCAGTTTGGACACCTCGACACTGTTACCATGGTAGGTTGCATCAGTACAGATAATGCCGCGCCCGCCTGTTGCAAGTCGTGCCATGCGCAATGCGATCTCGTTCGCCTCCGTACCCGTACAGCTAAAGATGATGCTTCCAATAGAGTCATCATGTCTGGCGATCAGTCTTTCAGCGTAGTCGAGTATTGATTCATGCAAGTAGCGGCTGTGAACGTTCAGGGTATTGACCTGGCGCGACACCGTTTCTACAAATTGGGGGTGACAGTGCCCGACGCATGGCACATTGTTGTACAGGTCGACATAGCGTCGCCCAGACTCATCATACATATGAACGCCTTCCCCGCGTATGAGTTGTACGGGTTCTTCGTAGAACAGTGTCGATCCTTTCCCGAATAAGTGGTCTCGGCGGTCAAGAAGTGTTGAATTGGTCATCTGTTATTCGCTCGTCCCAAAATAGCTTTTAAACTAAAGCCTATGCCTAATGCGAATGCACCGGCTAATACCGATAAGAAACCTACGGCCGGTACCATTGGTGTGTAGCCTCCGATCATTTTCCCATAAAGCCATTCAGGAATTGTTACATCCGCGCCACTGGTGAAATAGGCCAATGGAAAGTTACCCCAACTGAGCAGAACCGCGAACATAAACCCTGAGAAAATTCCCGGTCCGAGAAGAGGAATGGTGATATCACGAAAAATCTGCCAGCGTGACGCGCCGAGATCACCCGCTGCTTCCTCGACTGAGGCATCATAGCCAAAGGCTTGAATTGCGATGATTAGAGTAACAATCGGTGCGATCCAGACGAGTTGTGCGAAAACTGTAGCCTCCCAGGACATAACGACGCCAAATGAGTTGAACCAGAGCTGGAGTGCGAGTCCGAGCACCGACTGTGGAAAAAATACCGGTACCAGGAGAATTTGTTGGAATAATGATTTCCCGCGCCAGTCATATCTTGCATAGGCGAGAGCTCCAAACAATGCAAGCACGACTGAGATGAGGGCTACGAAGAAAGCCACCGTCAGCGATGTTAGGAATCCATCATGAATCTGCAGGGAGGAAAAAGTACTTTCGTACCATTTCATGTCGTAACGACGAACTGGAAAAACAAAAAAACGTGATTTTGAAATCGAGGCTAAAGCAACAATCAGCATCGGCGTGTACATCAAGGTCAATATAAACGCCAGATACGTCTTAGCTAGGCGGCGGAAAAGCACAGAATCGGTCATATACGTATACAGTTAACGGGTGCCTAGCACTTTATTAAGGTCTATCTTGCGCATCGCAAAAAACACTGCGCTACCAGCCAGGATAATCAGTAGTACGGCTAGCGCGGATCCACGTGGCCAGTTCTGGCCAAACGTAAATGCCGACTCAATGTCCTGTGCAATGGTTACGATTACGCCTTTCCCGAGGAATTTGGCTTCGGAGAATGCGCCAAGCGAGATCACAAAACAAAGAAGAGAACCGATCAGGATGCCCGGCATTGCTAATGGAATTTCGATGTCCCGAAATATTCGCCATTTGCTTGCACCTAGATCGAGAGCAGCTTCTCGTACATCTGTGGGAACATTCGAAAGCCCGAGCAAGACGGGAAATAGCATAAATGGTAAATAAACATAGACCATTCCAAATACTATGGATGGTACGTTGTTTACCAAGCTGCCAGGTCCAAAGCCAAATAGATAATTAAGACTTCCATCAAGAAACCCCCCTTTATCAAAGAATAGAACCCAACCTTGTAAGCGGATATTCTCTGCAACAAATAGCGGAGCGACAACAAGTAGTGTAAGTATGTCCGCCATCACGCCTGAGTGGCGTTTGAGAGATAGAGCAAGTGGGTAGCATACTATTAGGAGTATTGCCGTGCTTATAGTTGCTAGAAGCAGTGACCACCCAAATGAAAGATAAAAAGCCTGCTCGATAATATCTATATAGTTCTCAAGAGAGGGTGTTCCAAACGGACTAAAAGAGCCCCTGGGCTGAATGCTGTAGAGCACCACTAGTGCGAGTGGGCCAAAGAACCCGAGCCCAAGAAGGACGAACAAGGGTGCGCTGCAGAGCAATCCCGAAGAGAGCGACGACCAGTATCGAGAAATTAGATCACGCATGCCAATATTGTTATAAGCTTATTCGGGAAACAGCATGGAGTCTTGTGGGCTCCAGCCGAATCTGATCTGATCGCCCGATTTTGGAGTTTCAGCTTCACGAAGTCGTTCCACCAGAAAAGTATCATTGTTATATCGTATTTGATATTGAATCCGTGAGCCAAGAACGTATTCGTTGAATAATTCACCGCTAAATACGTTCGTGTTACCAGATTCATCAGCATTGACGAGGCGCATGTTTTCAGGACGAATCATCAAAGTCCCTTGTTTGAACGAAGGGTCCAATCGAGAAGGCGGCGTAATAACGGCCCCTAGGGATTCACACCACAGTTGTCCGTCCTCACCAAGCGTGACCGCAATTGAATTGACTTCACCCATGAATTCAGAAACAAATCGGTTAATAGGAGAACTGTAGATTTCATGTGGAGTGCCTATCTGGGCAAGTCCACCATCCCTCATTACTCCAATGCGGTCTGACATCACCATAGCCTCTTCAAGAGAATGAGTTATGTAGACAAAGGTTTTGCCGGTTTCTCGCTGAATATCCTTTATTTCTTTCTCCAAGGTCTTGCGAAGTCGGTAATCTATGGCGGAAAGTGGTTCATCAAAGAATAGAATTTCCGGGTCAAATGCCAATGCTCTGGCAAGCGCGACTCTTTGTCGTTCGCCACCTGAGCAGGTTGTGACCGGCCTGTCGTAGTAAGAGATTGGAAGATGGGAGAGTTCTAGGCAACGCGATGCTCTTTCTTTCCGCTCTTTTGGTGGAGTGCCACGGCACTTCAGTGGATACTCTACGTTGCCTCCAACCGTCATATGTGGGAACAAGGCGAGGGACTGGAATACCATACAGGTGGGGCGCCAGTTGGCTGGTCTATCGTTGATACGCTCGCCTCGAAGTAGGATATCACCCCGAGTGGGCTTATCCATTCCGGCAAGCATTCGCAGTAAAGTCGTTTTACCGGATCCTGAGGGACCTACGAGCGTGAAGAATTCGCCCTCTTGGAATGCAAGACTAATCTGGTCTACTGCGGCTAGATTTCCAAAATACTTATCGACCCCGCGTAATTCCATTATGGGTTCTGCTGGCACTGTCTTATCCTTTCAAAATCAGATCACAATTTCTCAATAAGCTTAGCTGTCACAATCTTAAGAATATCTTTCTGCTGGGTAGCTAAAAGGCTTATTTGCACAAATTCGACATTGTTACTGGACAGAGCGGCTGAATCCCAGCCGCTCTGTGTTTGACAGTAATGCGATGCTTTATCGTAGATAAAGCTGAAAAGTTAGGAGCCGCGTGTTCGCTTGGCCTCTGTATACATATCATGCATCGCATCGTAGTCGGGGTTGATGTCAAAATCGATGCATCGATCGACAAGTGATCCAAGCCACGAGCCGCCTTCGCCCCACTGGATTGCATCCAGTTCGTCTTTACTCCATTTGGATAGACATTCATTAGATCCCATCTGGACAACCGGATTAAGTGTTCCGGGCGATTTCGCTCCAACCCGGTACGCGGCTTCGGGTGTATGGCAATAAATGAGAAACGCATCCGCTAAAGGCGTCGGTGAAGGGTTAGCGACAAGAGACGTAACTTCAATCCAGATGATGCCCGCCTGACCGTTTGGATGGGAAGCAGTCTTCGTTTCCTCGGGGCCCTCTATCGGGACTACATTCATAATCTGTGTCTCGCCTTCATTACGGGCTGCAGATGCGGTGTAGACACTGCCCGGAAAACAGCCCACAACTTCGCCGGTGATCATGTCACGGGCTAATGCTGCTTGGTCATCGGAGACTTTCTTGGCATTTTTGAAAAGTTTGAAAATCATCTCTTTATAGGCCGCCATCTCAGCATCGGTATGCTTGCGGAAAGGCGTAAATCCAGCAGCCATGCATGCATGCATGATGACCCAGTTCTCGTAATCAAGAATTGCATATTTACCAGCGGCACCTTCGATCATCTCGGCGTAACCGCCTTTCTCGAGAGTATCGGCGCTGATTAGGTCACTGTTTATGACCATCGCGGAGGGACCATAGCGCTGGATAATTCCAAGCAGATGGTTGCCACTGACATCTAAGGTCCAATGATATGGCCACTCAAAACCAGGAACGTTCATTTCATAAAGGGGTTGATACTTGTCTTTGTCAAGAGGCGTTATCAGTCCCTCTGGATACAGCATCTTGCGTTGCCAGGCATTGTTTAGATTAATAACGTCCCATGTCTTGGTACCACCACCACGAAGGTTGTTAACCGCAGCCGGATCAGAAATAAGCATCTGAGGATTAACTTTAGCGCCTGTCTCACGGCTGAAGGGGTCAAGGACGGGTTCTTCGGTATAACCTTCCCAGGCATGAATATTAAGTTCCATCCGATGATTGCCGCCAGCCAGATCGGCTTTTGTTTTTTCCCAAAGGCTATTAGCGTAGTCGGCTCCTGAATCTGCGCGGGCTGACATCGTCGGTAACATTCCTGCCGCACCAACTGTCGCTGCAAGGGTAGCCGAGCTGCGGATGAAATCCCGCCGTGAAGAAGAGAAACTCCTGTAGATATTCTTGCTGTTCATGGTGATCTCCTAGTAGTGATTAGACAAGTAGCCCAACAGGTTACGCCTGAGATCGGATGATCCAAGATACGCAAGGGAATGGCTGCTTATCAGACCTGCACGGGCAGGCACGGAAAAAATATATCACAGAAATTCGTTCGGTATGAAGCTGATCGTGTCTGGTTCTGAATTCTGGAGCTTTCAAGTTAAATAACCGAGCGCCGGCACTTAATTGCGGCTAGGTTTGCAGGGATCGGGGCAACGCAACACAGGACACGGGGCAAATGAGGAGTGATTCAGATGGGTGGGCGTAGCCCGGCCCAGCTTTGGGCCACCTCCAGGGCTCCAGCGACCCTGAGGACAGTAGCCTCGTCGTAGCGGCGCCCCACGATCTGCAATCCGGTCGGAAGACCACCGGCAGTAAAACCGGACGGCACGCTGACCGCCGGACACTGGCTGACGAAATTCAGGGTGCAGGTCATGTCGAGCCCTTGATATCGGCCCGCATCGTCATTGCTGTCGTAATCAGAGTCTTTCCCACCGACCAGCGGCGCGGGTAATGCCATCGTGGCGGTCAGCAGGGCATCAAATTTACTGAGGATCGGGCGCAGGGTCTCCCACTGTTTGGTTCGGGCAGCTTCCAGTCGCTTGAAGTCGGTTGCTTTAACTGCTTGGCCAGAATGGATAATCTGGACCACCTCGGGGGTCATCTGATCCTGCCACTCGTCCAGGTGTTGCTCAAAATAGGCAGCGAAAAAGACCGCCCAGTGCTGGAACCAGTCATCAACGATCTGCCGGGTCCAACCCAGTTGGATCTCTTCAACAACAGCTCCTGCCTCACGCAGTGCCTCGGCGCTGGCATGGGTGTTGGCTTCAACGTCGGGATCCAGTGCAAAAAAGCCCTGATCAGGGCACAGGGCAAGACGAAGGCCAGCAACCTGGCGGGCTACGGGTACAGGTATAGGTGCTGTTGCAGGCAGGGACATGATGTCACGGTCATCGGGACCCTGGGTGAGGTTCAGAAAGAGCGCCGAATCAGCGACCGTGCGGCTCAGCGGGCCGAAATGAAAAATAGAATCGAACGCAGTCGGCAGGATCCCCATCGGAATGCGTCCAAAGCTGGGCTTGAGGCCGACGATGCCGCTGAGCGCAGCCGGAATCCGGATCGAACCCCCGGCGTCCGAGCCTTCAGCAATCGGAACGCAGCCGGTCGCGACGGCAACGGCTGATCCACCGGAAGAGCCTCCGGCTGTGCAGTCGAGGTTCCAGGGGTTGCGCGTCGGGCCCCAGAGGGGGCTGTCCGTGAAGCTGGAGTGGGCAAATTCCGGAGTGGTGGTTTTGCCGATCATGATACCGCCGGCATTGAGCAGCCGTTCGACCAGAGGCGGATCCTGATCGGGTACCCAGTGCTCGAAAATTTTTGACCCCAGTGTGGTTCTTTTGCCTGCCGTTGGTGTGAAATCTTTGATCGCGAATGGAACCCCGTGCAGCGGGCCGACATCTTTCCCAGCTTGAATGTCAGCTTCGGCAAGGCGGGCTTTGTCCATGGCCTCGTCAGCGTAGACAAAACAGAATCCGTTGACCTTGGGATTGACCTGGTCGATTCTCGCCAGGGCGTTTTCGATCACCTCGACCGGTGAAACTGTCTTGGTACGGATATCACTGGCGAGTTCGAAAGCTGAGCGAAAACAAAGGTCGAGATCGGTCATGTCGTGCCTCTGTGAGGAACTGTATGCTGGCGCCCCGTCGACAAGCGGACCTGATCAACGGTACCTTGGCCAATATCATCCATCGTTATAAGATATATCAGATTCCTGAGGAACCGGTACCACAAATGTTAGTCTTCATCGAGTCGCTCCAATTATTCCCTGATCGGACGGAAAGAGGTTGTTCAGAACCGGTAGCTCGGATTCTGGAACGTCAGCTGACCAAGCCGCATATTGACTATCGCTGAACCCGTGACGGCCTACCCCTACATTCCGAACGCGCTCCCCGAGATTCAGCAGCGGATGCTGAGAGAAATCGGGCTCGACTCGATCGATCAACTCTACGACACCATCCCCCAGCACATCAGGTTCCGGGATTCGCTGGATCTGCCGCCTGCGATCCGTTCCGAGGCCGATCTTCGGGCTCACATCGAGGCGTTGCTTTCCGATAACAGGCACACGGGACACAATCTGTCGTTCCTCGGCGGGGGTTGTGCCCGGCACTATGTCCCTGCCGTTTGTGACGAGATCGCTCAGAGGGGGGAATACCTTACGGCCTATGTCGGTGATCCCCACATCAGTCCCGGAAAGTACCAGGCCCTTTTTGAATACCAGAGCATGCTGGGTGCGCTGACGGGTATGCTGGTGGTGACGCCACCGACCTATGATGGGTCTGGAGCCGCGGCCAGCAGTCTGGCCATGGCAGCGCGGATTACCGGTCGTCGGCGCGTTCTCTTGCTGGGAGCCATCAGTGCTGACCGGCGTTCCCAGTTCGAGACCTTTCTGTCACCGACGGTCAATATCGATCAGGTGGGCTGGGACCTGAAAACCGGGCTGATTTCAGAAACGGAACTTCAGGCTAAATTGGGTGACGATGTGGCTGCTGTCTATTTCGAGTGCCCGAGTTACCTCGGCTTCATCGATTCCCAGGCGAGGCAGTTGACCGCAATGGCCAAGGCGAGTGGCGCGCTGTCGGTGGTCTACGTGGATCCGATCAGTCTAGGCGTACTGGCGGCGCCTCGTGACTACGGGGCTGATATCGTCTGCGGGGATCTGCAGTCGCTGGGGCTGCACATGAATGCCGGAGGTGGCCTGGCGGGATTCATTGCGACCCCGGACGAGGAGCGCTTCGTCGCCGAGAATCCGGCCATACTGATCAGTGGCGCACCCAAACCCGGTGGGCAGGGCTGGTCTTTCGCCTGGTGCACATTCGATCGAACGTCGTACATCAAAAGAGAGGACACGCAGGACTATTACGGTACAACCCAGTGGCTGTGGGGCATCATCGCTGGTGTCTATATGGCCCTGATGGGGCCGCATGGCCTCGCCGAAGTGGGAGAGACGATCTCGCAGCGTGCGGCTTATCTCAGGCGCCTGATTTCAGCTATCGATGGCGTGACGGTAATGGCACCCGAAACGCCGTGTTTCAAGGAGTTCGCCATCCGCTTTGACCACAGCGCAGTAACCGTTGCCGAGGTGAATGACAGGCTGCGTGTGCAAGGGATATTCGGCGGCAAGGACCTGAGTGGCGAGTTTCCGGAACTGGGCCAGAGCGCTCTTTGCTGCGTCACTGAACAGCACAACAAGAAAGATCTCGATCGATTTGTACAGGCATTGTCGGAGGTCATTCGATGAGTCGGTTACGACGACACTACCAAGGCGCCCGCTGGGATGAACCGCTGATCTACGAACTGGGCTCGCCGGGTGAGCGATCCGTATTTCCACCTGAGACTGAGGTGCAGATTAAAGAGGCTGTCGGGGATCCCCTGTCCGGGGTACCCGAGGATCTGCGGCGGACGGTACCAGCCGACCTGCCCGAGCTATCAGAACCCCAGGTGCTACGGCACTACACCCGGCTGTCACAGATGTGTCTGGGGGTGGACGTGGCTGTCGACATGACCGGAACCTGTACCATGAAGTACAGCCCTAAGGTCAACGAGTTGGTGACCCGCAGACCGGAGATGACCGAGCTGCATCCATCTCAGGACCCCACAACGATGCAGGGGCTTCTGAAAATCGTTCACCGGCTGGCCAGTATGGTGTGCAAAATCTCAGGGCTTGATGCCGCAACCTTCCAGCCAGCGGGCGGGAGCCAGGGTATCTTTGCGAACGCCTGCATCATTCGTGCCTATCATCTGGCAAGAGGGCAGGGGTCGCAGCGCGACGAGATCATCACCACGTCTTTCTCCCACCCTGCGGATCCTGCGGCAGCGTCTACGGCCGGTTACAAAGTGATCACGCTGATGCCGGGCCCCAAAGGTTATGCGACATTAGATGCGCTGGAGGCGGTGCTGTCGGAGCGTACGGCAGGGTTGATGATTACCAACCCTGAAGACACGGGACTGTTCAATCCTCAGATCGACCGGTTTGTCGAGCGGGTTCACGAGGTTGGTGGGTTGTGTGCTTATGACCAGGCCAACGCCAATGGCCTGCTGGGTATTGCAAGGGCCGGTGATATCGGCTTTGATCTTTGCCAGTTCAACCTGCACAAGACTTTCTCGGGACCGCATTCAAGCAATGGTCAGGCCTGCGCCGCCATCTGTGTATCTGAAGAACTCGCGCGGTTCCTACCTCGACCGGTAGTGACCTTTGACGGTCAGCAATACGGATTTGAGGACCCGTCCGAAAGTATCGGAAAGGTTCGAGGCTACCTGGGTAACTTGCAGGTCGTCGTTAAGGCCTATGCGTGGATCAGGAGCCTGGGTGCTGATGGTCTGAAGGTAGCGGCCCAGACGGCTGTGCTTAACAGTAACTATATGGCCCGAAGACTGAGTCAGACCGCAGGGTTCGAGTTGCCCTACGACCCCACCATCAGGCGCCTTGAACAAGTGCGTTACAGCCTGGCGCCGCTCAAGGAGGAAACCGGCATTGGCGGTCCTGAGATGAAAATGAGAATGATCGATTTTGGGCAGCAACACATATTTGAAAGCCACCATCCTGTGCTGGTTCCGGAACCCGCCACCATTGAACCCGGCGAATCGTATTCGCTGGATGAGATCGATGAGTATCTTGCCGTCCTTGAAGCGGTGGCTCTTGAGGCGCGGGCAGACCCCAAGTCGGCTGCGTTGGGTCCCTATCGGTCAGCCCAGCCGCGGGTCGACGATGTTGCCCAGGATGATCCCGACACCTGGGCCATGACCTGGCATGCCAGAGAGCGCAAGCCGACAATTGCCAAAGACTGAATGACCTCGCGTATCGGATTGATCGTCAATCCCATCGCGGGTCTCGGTGGTACGGTCGGGCTCAAAGGGAGCGATGGTGCCGATACGGTGCGGCATGCGTATGCGCTGGGCGCACGGCCGCAGGCGAACGCCCGCACCGTACGCACACTGGAACTTGCCCGGAGTCGTGCAGCTGAGACGTTTGAACTGCTGACACCTGCAGGATCGATGGGTGAAGAAGCAGCATGCACCGCGGGTTTTTCTCCTTCGGTTCTTGCGTTGCCCGTTACGGGTTCGACCACGGCCCAGCACACCCGGGCCGCGATCGGAGAACTGCTTGAGCGGGGCGTCGACCTGCTGGTCTTC
>MPLX02101207.1_pt1 | contig 61464 bp, 53 predicted proteins | sample 1617341 | NCBI WGS metagenome assembly MPLX02 (sample SAMN05944804, study PRJNA350692) | marine metagenome | biome: marine; feature: ODZ; material: water; isolation source: 120 m water sample filtered on 0.2 um supor filter | place: Pacific Ocean | collected 2012-04-08 | depth 120m m | reverse complement strand
TTCATTCGTCCGATAATCTTTCTGATAAAGCTTTATTATATCAATAAGTTAAACGATTATCATCCATTTTTATGAAATATTCGGGTTAACAATCCAAATTGAATCTCCCCGCCTTTTTACTCCCTCTCCTAGAACCTCCAACATCGAAGATCCACCCAAACCCTCAGAATCAACTATGGTCTTAAAGGCATGAAATACTTGAATAAGAAACCACTATCTACCCCCCTCTTCCGCGAATCTCAATGATCTCCTGAGGAATTCCGAGAACGTCTCAGTAAACCTGCTAGTTCCGTCCAGAGATGCGGAGTTAAACGGTTGGACATGAATGCTCCATAAAGTTCAGAAATGTGAAAAATGAACTTTAATCTATAAAAGACTCCAAATATTCATCTTTTTAGTTGACAATTTTCTTTTTGATTTATATATGTTCATTATCTATCAATTATGGATAAATCAGAACTATATTGAAATGTGGGAAAGAAACCTCTTAATGAAAAACAGGTCAAATCAATAAGGAAACTGGTTTCAGGAAGACCACTTCATGAACTTCTTCTGAATCTTTCTGTTGATCTGATGCTTCGTGGGTCGGATCTTCTTCATTTGAAAGTTTCAGATGTGATATTGGAATCAGGGAAAGTACGGACAGAAGTCAAAGTTCGTCAAAAGAATACAGGAAAGACCACTCTGTCCCTTCCACTCTCCAAGAACTCAATTGAATCGATCAAGAAACATCTCAAAGACAAACCTCAAGATGACTACATTTTCAGAGGTCAGAAACGCTACACACAGAAACCAATCACAATTCAACAATACGGAAGAATCATCAAAGGATGGTTGATAGAACTGGGAGTAGAGGATGTTAGTGAATTTTCAACACACTCCATGAGAAAGACAAAGAGTTCGGTTATTTACCAGAGGACAAAGAACATGGATGCAGTTCGAAGACTTTTGGGACAATCGAGTGTGACTGCAACGAGTGCCTACCTAGGAATTACTGATGGGTCTGCTTTAGACCTTGCTAGAGAAATCAATATTTAATAGAGGAATCATGTCTCAAACAGATAAGAAATGGTCACAGTATTGGAAGAACGTTATGAGAAGAGACAAAATCTCTCATGACGTTGGGATTGATGTCAAATCTGGAGAACTGAAGATAATTCTGAATAAGTCTTGGATGAAAAGAATCACCCAATCTTTAGGGAAATGAATTTTTCTTCTGACTTCATACTACTGGGACATTTGTATGTCACTGCGATTTCGAATTACATAGGTGTGACAAACAATTCTGCATTGGATCTTGCGAGGACTTATAGTTTTTGAAAATGAATTTTCTTAAAACCAAATTCATACCTAGAATTAGTTATTTTCTCATTTTTCAATGTTCCAATTAGTTTGCCTCTTAAATGTTCTCTAATATTCCAAAGTTTATCATCTTTGAATTCACCCCTAAATATTCTTCCATCTTGGGAACGATAAGTACCTTCAACATTTCTTTTTCCATCCTTTATTTCAGCTACATAAAACCTTTCTTTTCTTGGATCACCATCAGTAAACAACATAGAACCGTTCCAAAAATACTTAGTGCCATTTGTTACCTGATTAGAGTCTGTAATTACTTCAGGTGTTTCAAGTAACACCGAATCAATTTTTATCGGTGTTTCATCATTGTCAACATCCTTCAAACCAACCATCTTTTCAACCATACCTGCTACAGACTCTCTTAGTTGTTTAGTTTTACAACCCTCACAATATTCTTCTTCAACACCAAAAACCATACATCATGAAGGCGAAGATCCACATAGGTCCCCCGCAATCGAAGCAAGTCAGGCGATCGGTTTCGTTGACTTTCCACATCCATTTCGCTCTCTTGAGAGAATGGCGTGTCCTCATGTAGACAGGAAGGCTGTTGCGTACCAGTTTTCACCGGCACTGTCTCCACCTCGATCTTCTAGCTCTGTTCTTCAATGAAGAAATAATTTAATGTCATTGAACTCCAGATGGTTTCTGCCATGAATCTGCTTTATGATCATCAAGCTTCGCAGGGATCATCGAAGTCGGAAGGTCCACGGTAAAGGTGGAGCCTTGCTTCAGAACGCTTACGACGCTGATCGTCCCGCCGTGGTTTTCAAGGATGCTTTTGCAGACCGAGAGTCCCAAACCAGTCCCTTCCCCCTCTTTCTTGGTGGTGATGAAAGGGTCAAAAATCGTTTCAAGTTTTTCAGCAGGGATGCCGACTCCGTCATCTTCGAACCGGACCGCAATCGAATCCCTGAGGGCAGAACTTTTCGCCGAAATCCGGAGCGTCCCCCCCGAGGGCATCGCGTCCAGGGCATTGAGGATCAGATTGATGAAGACCTGAGTCAGCTGTTTCTGATCGGCATGGATACTGGGCAGGTTTTCGGCATCATGCTGGACCTTGACCTTGTTCATCCTGATCTGGTTGTTTAACAGCCTTAAAGTGTTTTCAAGAATGGTTTCCACGGAGACGGATCTGGTTTCAAGTTCTGTTTCCCGGGTGTAATCCAGCAGGTTCCGGACGATTTTCTGGGTCCGTTCCGATTCTCCGACCAGGCCATCAAGCATTTCGATTTTTTCTTCTTCATCGAGTTCCCGGTAGTCTTCCTTGAACATCAAAGCAGTCAGGACGATATTGTTCAGGGGATTGTTCAGTTCATGCGCAATCCCGGCGGTCAAAGTCCCAATCGCCCTCAGTTTGTGGAATTTGATCAGTATCTCCTGCCGGCTTGCAAGCTGCTGAATCATTTCATTCAACGCGAATGAGAGTTCGGAAAATTCATCATAATATTTTCGTGTCGAAACAAACGGGGTCAAATCCCCTTCGGCAATGCGCTGTGCCGTTGCCACCTTGCGCTGAAGGGACCAGAGCATTTGGGTGGTGATGAAGATTGCCAGAAGCATCAGAAACACCGCCAGGAGCAGCGACAAGACCACCGGTACGACTTGAAGCAGGGTCAACCTGTCGTGGATGGATTCCCTTCCTTTGTGGCGAAATTCATCGACGTAGCGGGAAAGGGCTGTTGCAGATTGATTGATTTCTTGTTCATACAACTCAACGGACGCGTCAAAGGGTTTCTTGCTCAGGCGAATTAACAACTGGTGGTATTTTTCATGATGCTCTTTCATTGTCAGATAATCGTCTTCATCATCAAATGAAACAAAACTTTGTTTTTCCGAATCATGGATTTCCTTGGCGTGGCTGCTGTAGGCAATCGCGTCTGCCAGGTTTCTCTGATGAAGGAAGTAATTTTTTTCATACACCCTTCCTTTTTGCAGATTCAGGCTGTAGCTGTGGATGGTTTCTATGAAATAGTAGTTATTTTTCACGTTGTGGATGGTCAGAATGATGATCAAGGCACTTCCCAAACTGATCACGAAACTGATCAGGAATGCAACCGTCAGCCGTAAGACGATGCTTAGTTTCGGACGCTTTTTCATCTGAATCTGCGCCTCTTCCAAATAACTTAAGCTTTCACCAGGATTTTTGGAGTAATCGGCGTTATCCATGATTTTTCCGGGAATGATTGATTGACGGGTGCAGGTTCTCAGGTTTTTCAAGGTTCCCCCGGAATTTTAAGAATACGGGATACATTGAAACCGGGAAGAAGGCCCCCCCGTTTTGAAAGCGGGGGCCGTCCTGGAGGAGATTACGATAGGCTTGTCGGAACAGAGCAGAATCTCCCACTTCCTGCAAAATCTGGAAGATCCGTGAAGATCCGGTCCTCCCGTGAGAGGATACTTTAGGTTTTCATTCCCTGATGTCCGAGGGACAACGCTGCCTTGTTGATGGCGGAACGTAATTCTTTGGGGTTGAAGGGTTTTGCGACAAAATCGAAGGCGCCTTTGATCAATGCCTCCCGGGCCACATCGATGGTGGCAAAGGCCGTGATCATGATCACCCTTGACGGGATGTCATGCTCCATGATGTAGTCCAGGATCTGAATGCCATCGACCTCGTCCATCCTCAAATCCGTGACAACAATGTCGAAGACTTTTTCCTTTAGACGATCCAGGGCGGCCTGGGAATCGGTATAGGTTTCCACGGCAAAACCATATTTTTCCAGCCCCGGTTTCAGACGCTTGCCCACGATCGGTTCATCGTCAATGATCATCATGGAAATCTTTTCCACAGTTGAGGAAACAGCCTGATCCGAAGATTTTGCAGAATCTTCCGTTTTGGCATCGTTCACACTGATTTCGGATTTCACCACCATGATTTTATCCATTGCCAGTTTTGTCTTCCTATCAAGATCTTCCCCGGTCAGTTTGAATCCGGATTCATCCTCTCCTGCTTCCGCTTAGGTGATTCGCATCAGCCAGTCATGGATTTTATGTTTTATGTTTTTTTCTTCCATCCCTCTCTCCCGGTTGCGATGTCACAGACGCTGAAATCTTCATTAATATCAGTAATGGGAGCGTAGAATGTATCCGCAAAATTACTAGGATCAAAAAAAACAAAAAAGCGAAGGCTCAAAAGATAAATTTCAGGGCCTCCTTATGCCCAAAAACCCTGCATCATTGAGGGCGAAATAGAGAGAACCTCACTAGCGGTCTGTTCAACTTTCCTCTTGGATTTCAGATCTTCCAGTACTTTTAAAAAATTTTATGCCCCTTGAATCTCTCTGGATTCACGGATTCCTGAGTCAAGTTGATCGAGAAACCTCGTAATTTTACGGATTGGTGTACTTTGTTAACCGAAATAGACTTCGGAACCTTGGGAAGCCATTCCTAGATTAAGAAAAAGAAGCATTAATTTAAAACAAGATACATAGAGACTCAATGCCGATGACGCCTAGGGAACGGGTATTGACAACCCTTAATCACGAAGAACCGGACCGCGTTCCTCTTGTGATTGGAGTCAGCAACGCTACCGGGATCAAGATGAAACCCTATCAGGAGATGAAACAGATCCTAAAGGTTCAGGCCCCTGACCGATATCTTTACGACTGGCCTGAATTAGGAACCGCGGAAATCGATGAAGAAACACTTTGCCGGTTGCATGGAGATGTTCGCGGTGTACTTGACCTGGAACCGGAAAGGGTGCGACTTCAGCACCGTGAACGCGAACCGCATTCCGACTGTATCGATTCCTGGGGCAGTGGTCAGGTGGAAATCGAACCTGGTCAATGGTGTCCGGGAGTCCACCCCCTCAAACAGGCACGCGATGAGGAGGACCTCGAACTTTACCCGGGTTGGCCCGACATGAATGACCCGACCCGTATCGCACACGTGCGTGAGCAGGCCATGCGACTGGCCGAGGAGAACCGTTATGCGATCCTGGCAACCCCCTGGCTTCTGTTTCCATTCGAAAGAGCCCATGCGATGCAGGGGATGGAGACCTACCTCCTCAATATGGCCATGGATCGGGAGTTTGCCCGCGCCATGTTGGTCAAAATTGCAGGATACTGTAAACAGTTGATGGGACGGTTCCTTGAGGAACTGGGAGAAAATGTCGACATGATTAAAATCGGGGATGACCTGGGGACCCAGAAAAGCCTGATGATTTCACCGAAAATGTACCGTGAGATCCTCAAACCAATCCATGCGGATTTCATTCAATTCATCCGGGAACGAACCAAGGCCAAGATCTTTTTTCATTCCTGCGGCGATGTAGAACCTTTGATCGAGGATTTCATTGAAATCGGAGTCGACATCTTAAATCCTATTCAGGCTTCATCCGGAAAAATGTCGGACCTGCCGGCTCTCAAGAAAAATTATGGAGACAAAATAGTCTTCTGTGGTGGCATCGACTCCCACAGGATTCTTCCTTTTGGAACCCTGAAGGAGATCCGTGAAGAAGTGCGCCGTGTGATGGAGATCCTCGGCCCGGGAGGAGGGTGCATGATCAGTTCGGTTCATACCGTGATGAACGACGTTCCACCAGAAAACGTCATCGCCATGGCGGAGGCGGTCGAGGAATTCGGCCAGTACCCGATTTCATGAAACCCTCATCCACCATAGTCTAGGTCTTTTTCTCCTCACCAACTCTATGTTTCAGGAGGTCCCTACCATTTCATGAGGGCGGCACCCCAGGTGAATCCAGAGGCGAAGGTTGCCATCAAAACCGTGTCACCCGATTGGATCCTGCCGTCCCGAACCGCTTCATCGAGGGCGATCGGCACCGAAGCCGAAGCGCAGTTGCCGTATTTCTGAATGCTGTTATCAACCTTTTCAGGGTTCATTCCAGTGATTTTCACCACGGCTTCGGTGATGCGCATGTTGGCCTGGTGCGGTATGAAGTAGTCAAGATCTTCGACGCTCATCTGGTTTTCTTTAAGAATCGTCTTGGAAACCCGGGTTATACAGGAAACGGCTTCTTTGAAGACAACCTTCCCGTTCATTTTTGGATAATGCAGCCCTTGATCAATCATCTCGTGGCTGATCCAGGGATCGTAAGCGGTTCCTGGTGCAGACAGGCAGAGTTCGTCTGCAAAACTTCCATCCGCATGAAGATCGACGTCGATGATCCCATGCTCTTCGCCCTCAGACTCACCCAGAATCACGGCAGCGGCACCGTCCCCGAATAGGACACTGACATGGCGGCCATGATCGCTCCACTCCAGCCCCGTGGAATGAATTTCCGTGCTCACCAGCAGGATCTTCTGATACTGACCAAGCCGAATGTAGGCATCCGCGACCGAAAGACCATAGAGGAATCCCGTACACTGGTCCCTCACATCCAAGGCTGGAACTCCAGGGATCCCCAGTCTTTGCTGTATGTAACAACCGGTGCCAGGGAAAAAATGTTCCGGAGTCTGGGTCGTGCAAATGATGAAATCGATGTCCGTTTCTTGTAATCCTGATGCTTCCAGTGCCTTCAGGATTGCTTTGTGTGCGATTTCGGAGGGTTTTGTGTTCGGAGGACAAAATCGCCGCTCACGCACCCCCGTTCGCTGCTGAATCCATTCATCACTGGTATTCAAACGTTTGAGCAGGTCCTCGTTGGTGACCACGTTTTCAGGTACATAATGCCCTGTACCCAGAATCCTTGATTTCTTCATAAGCCATCATTGTTTTCATGTGAAACCTCATTTGATGTTTCAAACCATATCTGAATTTCAAAATACTTCCTTTATCAATGATTTGCCAACACCTCATAATTTTATGAATTGGTGAATATCGAAGTCTTGATCTTTCTCATCGACTTCATTGTTGCTATGTGAATGGTTTTTCAACCTTGCCTCGTCAAATCAGATTTCCTTCAACATCATGCTCCTTAAATGATGCATCCAAAAAATCCCTAATCATGGGGTTGATCCATTCAGGATGCGTGAGGGGAGCGTTGTGCCCTGCACCCGTTACTTTTTCAAACTGCCAGTGTGGGCAGGCCACTTCCAGCAATTCCGAGATTTCAAGAATGCTCCGAACCGTCTTTGGATCATAGATCAGCAAAGTCCTCACAGGGAGGCTTTGGATATCTTCCAGGGTGGATTCTTCTTCGAGACTACCCCATTCATAAAAATTGGGTTTTAAACCTTCAATGAAGGCATGTCTTCGATTTTCAGGCATTTTGTTCAGTGCACCCTGTCCTATCCAGTAATCTGCAAAAATTTCTGCAACACGATTCCACTCCTGTCGTGATCCATGATATCGCACCATTTCACTTAGTTTGAGGGGTTCACGATAAGCTTCCATTCGGTGGTTTTGCCTGAGCAAATAGAAAGGATTGGGCTCAAGCAATATGAGGCTCTTTGTTTTTTCTGGGAAACTCATGGCTGCCTTCAAAGCGACCGACCCTCCGTAGGAATGTCCCACAAAGTGCACCTTTTGAGCTACCATTTCCTGAAGAACGAGAACCAACTGGGCTTGGTCGGAGAGGCTCAAGGTCCTCTGTCCTGACCATGAAGTGGTTTTACCGTATCCCATCAAGTTGACTGCCAAAACCTGATACTTATCCTTGAGAGATCCTGTCAGAGACTTCCATTGACGATTTCCACTGACACTGCTGTGAATCAAAATCACCGGAACTCCCTGGCCTTCTTCTAGGTAGTCTATCAGCAATCCATTTTTTTCAAGAACCGGCATGTCTTAACCAATCACTGTGTATTGAGTTTCAGTTCCATCCGCCAGATCCAAAACATAGTCGTATTGAAACCATCCATCGACAGGTTGTTTCCTGATCATGTCGTGATTAACCCGGACCCATTGTAGATCACGGAAAAACCCTGCTTCATGAAAGGTTTGAAGTGCTTGCTCATCCTTGGCTCCGACCCACTGCCGATAGGCCACACGAAAAGATTTTTGTTCCTTGAATTCATCCATAACCATTTCCCTGCCGAGGGAGTAAACATAGACCAGTTCAACAATCCATAACCGGTAATGGATAGGAATCGTTCCGGTGATGTTCCTCTGGGAGGTACCATAAATCGGGAAATTCCTCAGTTCCGGATTGAAGTTAAATTCAGACATGATCGAGATAGTTAATGACTATGTTTCAAATGCTTCAATTTAATGCAATCAGGCTTGTTTCCTGTTTCAGGTAATCCACAAAATAGGACTAGCGCTGCCCCGGTTTAATCTGGATAGATGCCACTAGGAGGCATGACGTGTATTCCGTCAGTAGTCCCACGATGGTGAGGTTTCTGAACTTTTCAGCATCGGGACTGCTGAACTTAATTTTTTTCTTTCAACCAAGCATCGATTTGGTGGTCCACCAGTGAGAGGGGTTCCATCGATTCCCTCCATCGTTTGAATTTCTTCGTATGCTTGAATTTCGATTTCTTACGCCGGGGAACCTCTGTCCTGGAAATATCAGAATATAACAAGGCTTTGCCTTCGCCACGCGGATTTTTCTTCCAGCGTTCCTCGTATTTTTTCCAAGGATCATCCCACGACAGTGAAATGGTTCGTTTGGGCTCAACACCATTTTCCATCAGACCTCCATGTCTCAGGGGATTTTTAAAAAGGTGAAGAATAACAGGGTTCCGAATAGGGTCAAGAAGGGAATTATTCCATCATTATTTCAAGGGCATAACAACATGAGTCAATAGGTGAGAAGAAAATGGTAGTTGAATTTATGTCAGTTAAAACAGGAATGCCATTTTGTCATGACAAACGTAATTTGTCTGCCTTTTGCATTTTGGGAGAACCCTCGCGGTATAGCCTGCCAAGATTTTCTCCACCCCTTTCGGATTGGAGGCACCCACCCCGAAAGGATGGGATCTTGTCCCGTATACCGTGAGGGACCATCCCCCCTTCCACTAATTTCCATTTTTTCAAAATCACACTAGAAATCACAGTCGAGTCGATAAATAGGTTCTTCATCTGAAGATAACTCATATAATTTCCTGCTCTATCTATAGGCCTGGCTGTGAAAATATAATTTTATATTTTATATCAATATCTTATATGGTTAGCATTAAATAATTGATATTATTAGTATTGACTAATTTTTTATTTTCGTATTAAATAAAGCCTCATCAATCGACATGCGTCGACATTTCAATTTTTTTTTGGAGCCATAATGAAGAGCCTATTTAAAACTTTTATCTCTATGTTCATGATCGTTGTCTCAACCAGTGCAATGGGAATGGAAGTTAATATTTTATCAGAAAGACAAGAATTTTTACTGAAACCTTTTTTGGATCAATTTGAGAAGGATACAGAAATAAAAGCAAATGTGGTCTACATGAAAAAAGGGGGGTTAGAGAGAATCAAAGCGCAACCAGGAGCTATAGATGTTGTCCTTACGGTTGACATTTCTAACCTGACTAAAATGAATTCAGCAGATTTATTTCAACAATACGAATCTCGTATTGTTGATAAGAATGTGCCCAAACATTTCAGAGGCCCCAATGGTAAATGGACCGCATTAACCGCAAGGGCAAGAATAATTTATCATTCAAGAGAGAGAGTAAAACCATCTGATTTATCCACATACGAAGCACTCTCTGATCCAAAATTCAAAGGAAGGGTTTGTATTCGTTCAGGTTATCATAATTATAATCTCGCATTGATTTCTTCGGTCATCATCACTCACGGTCCGTCCAAGGCAAAAAAATGGTTAAAGGGGCTTAAAGCAAATCTGGCAAGAAAGCCTCAAGGAAATGATAGAGGTCAAGTCAAAGCCATCTACAGCGGGCTTTGTGATGTTTCAATTGGAAACACCTATTACATGGGCAAGATGCTCGACAATCCTGACCAAAGAGGCTGGGCAAATTCTGTTGGTATTTTTTTCCCCAACCAAAATGACCGTGGTACTCATATGAATGTTTCCGGTGGTGCAATTATAAAAACTGCAAAAAATGTGGAAGAAGCAAGAAAATTACTGGAATTCTTAAGTAGTGACCTTGCTCAATTCATGTATGCGCAAGTCAATCATGAGTATCCTGTTAATTCGGACATTCAACTTTCAAGTATCGTTAGATCTTTTGGTTCTAAACAAGAAGGCATCAAAAAAGGTGTCTTTAAAAAAGACAGAATGGATTTGTCCCAAATCGGCAGTAAAAGGCCAGAAGCTGTTAAATTGCTAGACGAAGTAGGTTTCGACCTTTAAAAAATGCATCCTGAGCAGGAAAAGACTATTTTTGAAAAATTATTTGCCGTTGTGGTGATATTACCCTTCGTAGGCATCTATTGTTTGATGGTGTTAATCTAAAATGGATTGGAGGGATGTTTTTAGACTGCTTGGGATGTATCCGGTTTTTGTTATTATTTTTTTATTAGCATATTATTCAATGACATAAAAAGATGTTATCTTTTACAAAAAAAGCAAATAAATTTCATGATATAATTGTTGTCATAAATGATATTTATCCTAAGTATAAAGATTTGTTTGAAAAAATTGTTGCTTGTTTCCAATCGAACGTTGATGCATCAGATTATTTCGTTAGGTATTATCGACAAGCACATCAAGAAATACACGATATTTTAGGTCATGATTTTCCATGTAATACAATTAATGAATTTTTGCATGATTTTTGGTTAATGAGCATAAAATATGATAGAGAAACAAGCAAAGTTTGTATCCCCAGTATTTTTTATAACTTTAACGCAGTTCATTATTATCATTCAATTAAACATGTTATTTCAATGCAAGCGTCACATCATAAAGAATACGATAAACTTTTGGAATCTTTGGTTTTTTATGAGAAATCAAGACATGAACAAAATATATGCGACTGTGAAAATGGTCATAGAATGATCGAAGGGGAAAACCTTAAGGATTTGTTTAATAACTTGATTACTTTTTATTTGAACGCCAATAAATTCGAAAAAACATATCCACATAACAACACTCTTGCCTATATTAATTAAAATGCTTGATAATCACATACATACATATTCTATATGTATTTAAAAATATTATCGAATGATATGAGGTTAAAAATCATTATTGAACTTTCAAAATGTGACCTTTTCTTTTCAGATTTAATGAACAAACTACAACTCAAACAGAGTACTTTATCAAATCATATTTCAAAATTAAAAGAATACGGCATCATTTACACCCTCAACGAAGGAGGATTTATTGAACTAAGGTTAAATAAGATTATTTTAAAAAAATATCTTGGTGATGATTTCTTCAAACTTACAACACCACCCAAGAATTATTAATTATTAGCATATAATAATAGTATTATTTATTTTGATATTTTCCATTTACGTATTTTGCTATTTATGAATAATAATGTTCGATAGTTCAACAAAAAAGATGTACTTGATATACTTAAAAGCATATTCGAATTAGAGATGTCAAGTGTGGTCAGATATAGGCACTATTCGATCATGATTTTCGGTGCCAACAGATTGCCCTTGGTAGAATTTTTCATAAATCAAGCAAATGAATCTCTTCCTCATGCAGATTTAGTTGGTGAACATATTACTGGACTTGGGCCACCCCCAATCAATCCGATCAACATCAAAGAATCAAATAGGCATGTTATAAAAGAGATTCTAGAAGAAACACTTGACCACAAAAAAAAGTGATCTCTATTTACTATAAACTGCTAGACAAGGTTTCGAATATGAACGTTTACCTTGAAGAATATGCCAGAACGATGATTCAACAAGAAGAACTTCATTCACAAGATGTTCAAAAGATGCTTAAAGGTAATTCAACTCATTGATCAGACATGAATATCCAATTTGAAAAGAATTTAATCATCACTCATAAATCACGCCCGGGTTGAGATAAGTGTGATAAGGACAAACTGCAACTAAATCTATCTTGTGTATGGCCGGTACTTATCATGCTAAAAATAAATTATCAAAACATCTTCAGTATATTTTAGAACATGAAAAGATTCCGATAGTGATGTATAGTGTCATGTCATGTATATTGGGAATTCATTTCTGACCCTCCTCCTCCTTATACTTTGGGATTGATTTAGTTCATCATCTTATGGTTTAGTGGTCTTGTTTGTTAATTGACCCCGTCATTGTTCATAATCACTTACATCGATATGGAGCCTGCCTAGGTCTAAGCTGATAGAACCTTGAAGGACTCCAACAAGAGTGGCTGAAATCCCATTATCCATCCAACCAATGATGTTTTCATGAAATTATTTAGTATTACCGTTTTGTTCCTTGTTTCATTCTGTTCTGTAAGCATGGCTTATGAAGATATTTTTTACTGTCAGATGAATGAACCTGTCAAAACATCGCTTGATAAAAAATTTACATTTAAAATCAACAGTGACGTCATCCGTTTTCTTCCAGAAGGACATTTAGCTCCTGGTCTCATTACGTATATGAATGAAAATGGCCCATATTTCTTAGCTTATATCAAGCATTCTTCAAATGGATCCTTTGGTGAAATCGAATTTTCACCAGGAAATTCATTTGATGGAAAACATGGTTTATTGAATTATTCGGATCAAAATCTTTCTTTTTCTGCACAATGTTCAAAATTCTGACTTTTCAATAGATTCTCTTCCTGCGTTATCAGGTTTATTTTTTTTTAAATCTTAATAAAACTTCAAAACCCTAAAATTGTAAAAGTTTCAAATGAGGCTAATTAAACTCGTTGCAGCCATTTTCGGTTTGGTTATCATAGGTGTTGTAGCTCTCATCATCATCGATGTGAGTCCCTATTTTGGTATGCTTTCTTCAGAAGATCCTGTCCCCCAGACTTACCAAGCTCCTTCGGAGGCAAATATCACATTACGAAGTGACATCGTCTTTCTTTCTGCTTCAGAAATGGCCAAGAAAATCCGTGAGGGAGCACTGACTTCCGTCGAGGTGGTGGAAGGCCATCTGAGCCAGATCTACGCCTTCAACCCACAGGTGAATGCGGTCGTCACTGTCGATGCAGAAGGAGCTCTGGAACGTGCAAACAAAGCGGATCAAGCTTTTCAAAAAGGCAAACTTTGGGGCCCTCTCCATGGAGTTCCCTTCACGGTCAAGGATCATTTTTCGACCCAATCCATCAGAACCACCAGTGGATTTGGCCCATTAGCTGACATGGTTCCCGAAAATGACTCAACGGTTGTGGCCCGCTTGAAGGAGGCTGGAGCAATCCTGCTTGGCAAAACGAACATGCCCCCACTTGCCACATGCTGTGGAACCACCAACCTGATCTTTGGGAGGACCAACAATCCTTGGGATTTAAATCGAACCGTAGGAGGAAGTTCTGGAGGATCAGCGGCAGCCTTGGCAACAGGAATGACTCCGATTGAAGTTGGAAGTGATCAAGGAGGTTCCATCAGAATCCCAGCACATTACAACGGGATTTTCGGTCTGAAACCGTCAGAACATCTGATCTCGTTTTATGGTGCCTTGATGCCTGGAATGGACAGTCTGATTCCGAAGATGCAGGAGCTACATACCGCTCGACATCTTATTCACCTCGGGCCAATGACCCGCTCCATTGAGGATCTTCAGCTCTTGCTTCCAATCTTGGCAGGACCAGACCCGAAAGATGTCGATGCTATAGACATCCCCATTCTTTTTCCAAAGCCTAAACCTTTAAAAAAACTAAAAATTGCCTGGCTCAAAGGTCTACCCGGTCAATTTGTTGGCCAAAGCACGGACAAGATCTCTATGGCAAGTTCCAAAGTCCTCAATAATTTTGTGGAAAAGTTAGAAGCTGCAAGCATTCCTCTAGAACAAAGGAAACTCTCTTCAGAATATATGAATCGTGCCCGGATGACTTGGGGTAGCCTGGTCAGCATGGAATATGATTTCTTTGCTCCTGCACTTCTCCGCATCGTCGAGTCTGTTACCGGTAACCCTTATGCTGTTTTTCCTTATTCCTATGAAAAATACCAGTACCTTCTAACAGACCGTGATCGACTGATTTCTCACATGGACGAATACATGGCAAATTTCGATGCCTTGCTCCTTCCCGTAACATTAGACGCAGCTCATGAACATTTAGAATCAAAATTTGAAAACGGTATGCTGGCAAACTTAATGGAGAATATCACCATAGATGGTCAGGAGGTCATGGTAGCTGTTGCTGAATTGTCTTACCCAATTTTGTTTAACCTAACTGGCAATCCTGTGGTGGTCATCCCTGCAGGCTTCACAGAATCTGGCCTTCCAGTTGGAATTCAGGTGGTTGGTCAACGATGGCGAGACGCAGAACTTCTTGTAGTGGCTAAACAGCTTTTTGAAATCGCTGGTGATTTTCAGCATCCCCCAGATTATAAACAATAAACTTTCTTCAAATGCCTCTTCATTCACTCTGAGCGAACAGTATTATCATTTGAATGACTGACAAAAACTAATTCAGGAGACAATCATGCCCTTAAAAAAGAACAAAAAAAAAAACCATCATCATATTGTCGTCTCTTGTCATAGTCATTGTCATTGGAATCGCAACAGGAGTCATTACTTTTGAACCACCTGAGGATTCAAAGAATTTAAACAGAGCACAAAAAAAGAGTGATGAATGCTTTCAGAAATTGAAACTGAAATTTGACAATAAAAAATTAATGGCCATCTCCTCAAAGAAGAAATGGAATCAGTCTTGGTGTGATTTTTTGTGAAAGAAAGCGTATTCCTCTTTGATGGGAGAAGTCTTCACTCTTGACGGTTCAACCGTTCCCAGATTTTTTGAGGGTAGAGGGGCATATCAATTTGGGTAATGCCTTTTTCGGAGAGGGCATCCAAGACGGCATGAACAATTGCCGGAGGGCCTGCCACAGCACCAATTTCTCCTGTCCCCTTGGCTCCCAGAGGATTGGTCAGACAGGGAGTCTCTTCAAAAAGACTTCCTGACAGAGTGGGTAAGTCATCCGCACGGGGCAGAGCATAATCCAGGTAGGATCCCGTCAGCAGTTGCCCGGTTTTGTCATATTCGGTCCGTTCCAGGACTGCCTGCCCTAAGCCGCTGGCAATCCCTCCCTGCACCTGGCCATGGACGATCATCGGGTTGACGGCCTTGCCCACGTCGTCGATGCTGGTATAGCGCTCAAGACGGACCGAACCCGTTTCCGGATCGATTTCCACTTCAGCAACATGACATCCGTTGGGCCAACTTCTTCCTGTGAGTTCCTTTTTCCTCTTCACGGAAATTTGTTTTTCGGGTTGCCGGACACAAAGTTCGAACAAACCAATGCCGACATGTGTCCCTTTGACTTGGAAAGCTCCCTGGTGATATTCAATATCATCTTCAGAAGCTTCCAATTCGGAGGCTGCCAATTTCCGGCATTCGTCAAGAAAATCCTCAGTACCACGGATGATGGCATTCCCTCCGACAAAAAGGGATCGGGATCCAACACTGCCGTGCCCCTCCACAAGGTCCGTATCACCCTGAATCAAGTTCAATTGATCGACAGGAAGCTGAAGTTGTTCTGAAAAGATCTGCAGGTAGGAAGTCGCAATCCCCTGCCCCATCGGCTGAGTTCCGGAATAGAGAGTGATGCTTCCCGATGCATCTGCTACGATGGTCACGGTTTCATTGAGTTCAGAACCGGTCCATTCAATGTAGCAACCGATTCCACGACCACGTAGTTTGCCTGATTCACGGGACATTTCCCTGCGTTCATCGAAACCGTTCCAGTCCGACTGGCGGAGTGCTGCATCCATCACCTTTTCAAACTCACCACTGTCGACACTCTCTTCCATTGGTGTGATGTAGGGCATTTGTTCAGGCTTTACCATATTGCGTCGGCGCAGTTCCGAAGGATCCACTCCTATCTCCCGCCCTGCCTGGTCCATCAAACGTTCGGTGAGGTAAATCCCTTCAGGTCTTCCGGCACCACGGAAAGCTCCCAGTGGAGCCGTGTTGGTCATCACGCAGCGAGTATTCATGTAGACTTCTGGAATGTGATACATTGAGGTGATCACACTCGGACTCAGTCGAAGGGGTATGAACATCCCCGGGTTGATCAGATACCCCCCCACATTGGCCAATGTCTCTGCACGAAGAGCCAGAATGTTCCCATCCGCATCGAAAGCCATTTCGGCAACCGTCTCCTGATTACGGGCATGCAGGGTAGTTTGGAATTCGTCGCTCCGTGTTGAACGCCAGCGGATGCTGCATCGGAGTTTTCCGGAAGCATAAACCAGTGCCGCATCTTCCGGATAGAGAGGAGTTTTCGTGCCGAACCCTCCCCCGATGTCATGAACCACAATGCGGAACTGCTCCTGATCTTCCTGAAACATGTGTGCCAGTCCCGTTTTCAACCTCCAGGGAGCCTGATGCCCTGCATAAAGGGTGCGTCTTCCTGTGTTAGGTTCGTATTCACAGATCGATGTGCGTGGTTCAATTGGATTTCCCACCAGCCTTGGATTGACCAGTTCCAATCTGGAAACATGTTTTGCTTTTTTGAAACATTCATCCACCGCTTGTTCGTCCCCTAGGGATTTGGCAGCAGCTATGTTGTCTGAGATTTCTTCCCAAAGCTTCGGAGCACCCGGCTCAGCGGCCTCTTTCATCGATGTCAGGACCGGAAGTTCCTCATAATCGACTTCGATGCATTCTGCAGCTTCCAGAGCCTGCTGAGGCGTTTCCGCCACCACCATGGCAACGGCCTGTCCCATGAAACGTGCCGCATCAGTGGCCAGTGGATAATATGGAGCAGAAGCTGCAGCGGAGCCATCTTCGCGGATGAAAGGCATGGTGACGGGAACCGGCTGGACTCCATCCCGAATCAGGTCTTCACCAGTGAAGATACCGATCACCCCGGGCATTACCCGTGCTTCCTCCGTTTGGATGCCCCGAATCCGGGCATGTCCGTAGATGCTTCGGAGAAAATGAAGGAAGACCTGCCCTTGTAGATCCCGGTTGTCCACAAATTGGCCCTGGCCACGCAAAAGTCTTTCGTCTTCAAAACGTCTGACGGAGTCGCCCTTCTTCAAAATTCCATTCATACCCTAAGGCTACTAATTGAGGTTTGTAATTCGCTTCTGAATGTTGGATGTTTCATATCAGATTTTAAATTCGAAGATGAATCCTAACACATTTGGTTGATTCAAGCCCAACTGAAAACAGGAAGCCAAATGTCATTAAAAAAGCACAATGGTCATCCATTGTTTCATCACTATTTCTTAAATAATTAAGCATCACCATGAAGATTTCACTCACTGAAAAACGAAGGCTGGGGAGTTCGGGCCTCAAAGCCAGTCCGCTCTGCCTCGGCACCATGATGTTCGGCAGCAGAACTGATGAGCAGGAATCACGAGCAATCATCGAACATGCCTATGGAGCCGGAGTCAATTTCATCGACACCGCGGATGTTTACAACAAAGGAATTTCTGAAGAAATCGTAAGTCGAGCGATCGGCCCCAACCGTTCCGAATGGGTTCTTGCAAGCAAAGTGGGTAATCCCATGGGAGAGGGCCCACACCAGAGAGGCCTGAGCCGTAAATGGATGCTGGAAGCCATCGAATGCAGCCTAGACAGGTTAAAAACCGATTATCTCGATATCTGGTACCTCCATCTTCCCGATCCCGAAACTCCAATCGAGGAAACTCTGGAAACCATGTCCCAGGTCCTTCGTTCTGGAAAAACACGCTACTGGGGAATCTCGAATTTCCGGGGATGGCAGGTAGCAGATATTTGCCTTACTGCAGACCGCCTTGGAGTTCCTCGTCCGATCATCTGCCAACCCTATTACAATGCCATGAACCGTATGCCTGAAGTGGAAGTCCTTCCTGCTTGTGGAGCCTATGGGTTGGGGGTCGCTCCCTATTCTCCTTTGGCACGAGGCATCCTCACAGGAAAATATAACGTGGGAAGCAGTCCTGACCAAAGTACAAGACTCGGACAAAAAGACGGAAGGATGCTGGAAACGGAATTCAGGGAAGAGTCCCTTCAGCATGCACGGACGATTTCTGAGCACTGCCAGAAACGTGGCATCAGTACGATCTCATTTGCCCTGCTCTGGCTGCTGAATAATGCACTCGTCAGCAGCGTTATCGCCGGCCCCAGGACCCTGGAACAATGGCAGACCTACTGTAGCGCTTTGGATGCTGAATTCAAAGAGGACGATGAAACCCTTTTAAATCAACTGGTATCCCCAGGACACCCTTCGACTCCAGGATACAACGACCCAAAATACCTCATCACCGGACGTCCCCTGCTTGATTGAATCCCCTGTGAGCACTGAATTGCTCCCTGGATCGAACTGACTCCTCTGGAAGCAGGATGGCCTTTTAACGTTTGCGTTGGCTCACACTAGGGGTGCTGATTGCAACTCCAGTAGGAGTCTATCTTTTGAGCATCCTGTCTGAAATGCCCATCCGATAGCTTGTCCTCACACTGATTATGATCACCAGTCTTCTTCTTTTGAAAGGTTACCGTCTGAAGGGATCTGAATCCGGAATACGGCTCACATTCGGTCTAGGGCTTTTGTCTAAGTGGGTCAATAGAACCGCGGCATTCAGCGGCCTTCCCATAGTCCTTTTTATCCTTTCCACTTCTATGGGCGTTTCTATTTCACGGGCATCCCTGGTTGCCTGCTTTATTTCTCAGATTTCATCGCGTTGGGATTTTCCGGATTGAACCACTTGATCAGTACCGCCCTGCTCCAGCGCACAGTCTGTTTTCTTCCCCTGCTGGTGTTGGGTATCAGTCTCGGACATCACGGTTTCATCAAATCCAACCCGAAAACCTTCAGGAATTTTACCCTCGGACTGATGATTAGTCTATGCCTGTTGGGGATGGTCAAGATGATTGTTTTCTCTGACTGATGCTTGACTCGAATGATGGTTTATCAGAAATGATTATCCCAAGCTTTCCAAATCCACCTGAATCGCGCTGACCGCTGCCAAGAGGACGATGTCGTCCACGGAAGCACCACGGGAGAGGTCATTGACCGGTCTTTGGAACCCCTGGGTGACGGGGCCTACCGCCTGGGCACCTCCAAGGTATTGGGCCAGTTTGTAGCCAATGTTGCCAGAATCAAGGCCGGGAAAGATCAAAACATTGGCATTTCCCTTGAGTGGGGATTCGGGGCATTTACGAAGGGCGACATCCGGCGAAAGAGCCGCATCCAACTGCAATTCTCCATCGACGGCTAAATCGGGTTCCCTCGTTTTCAAAATTTCCAGAGTCTTCCTTACTTTATCGACCCGTCCGTGTTTGGCACTGCCATGGGTGGAGAAAGAAAGCAGGGCCACGCGCGGTTCCAAATTCAGCAAACTTCGGGTGTTCTGCGCTGTAAGTCTTGCAATATCAGCCAGTTCCTCCGGTTCCGGTTCCACCATCAAGGCACAGTCTGCAAAAACCAGGACCCTTTCTGGAGGTCCGGGAAAGATCATCAGGAAAAAACTGGAGGGTTGAGAAACTCCTTCCTGCAAACCAACGGTCAATGAGACCGCAGTGATCACCTGGCCTGTGGTTTTGGTCGCACCAGCAACCATTGCATCAACCCTACCCAAGCTTAGAAGCATCCCTGCAAGGTAAAGCGGGCGGCTCATCAGGCGCAGGGCCATTTTTTCATTCACTTTGCTTCGTCGCGAGGCGTAAATTTCTGCCAACTCTTTGGCTTGGGGATGGTCGACTGGACTGACACATTCAATGCTGCTGACTTTGGCTTTTGGATATTTCTCCTCGAGTTCTGTTGCATCTGCGAAAACCACTGGGATGCCCATTCCACGTTCACTGATTTGAAATGCAGCCTGGAGAATACGTTCATCCTCTCCTTCGGGAAACAAAATCCTTTTCGGATTTTCACTTGCTTTGTGGAGGAGTTCTTCCCTAATTGACATTTAAGGATTAATGGAGGAGTTATTTTATTAATTCTGTGATTTAAAATAAAGCAGGTCAATTGGACATGCTAACCCGGATCATTCCTTTGTTGCGAACAAAAAGGACTATAAACACATTCATCCTACAGTAAGCATTTAATAAATTAATTATTGATAGATGCGTTGTCATGATTCATGGACTAAAGAAGGAACAATCAGAATTTTGCCGTTTCGATCCACCTATAGGGCCGATGCTCAGGAAACTTCGGTCCTCCTTGAAACACCAGGGATAAACCGATCAACCTTCGGCTTTGACTCAAACGACGATCCTTCCCAGGGCAGGAAGGAAGGTATGAAATTCAACGGGTACAAAAAACAAACAATTAGCATCCCGTGTTCGGTTTCACATCTTTAGGAATTTATCAGGCAGGAAATTTCCGTAAGGGGAATGGTATTCAACTTTTCGCAAACTGGATCAACTCTCTCAGATCATGAGAGATACTGTAAGCACTTTAAATAGTTTAGGCGCAACTAGAGGTGTGCCTAGTCAAGGCAGAAGAAAACTTTGTTTGCTAATGGACACCCTATATCTAACGAATCTCTCAGAAAAATAATAAGTGAAAATCAAACACCCAAATGACCACAACAAAATCTCGGGCAGCTAGAACACAATTTGTTTTCACTGCATACCCATTTAATAAGCCCGACAGGGGAGTATTGATTCATTATTTTTTGAATTATTGTGCTTTCAGCTATTTGCTCCTGAGAAATTAAATATGGAAGATTCCCTTCTCTTTGGATCTTTTTCTCTTTAAGGGCCCAAAAGGGGATTGAGGAACTACACCATTCCATTTTTTCCTTTTTGCAAGAAGTGTTTTTTGGTGGAAAAAATAAAAAAAGCATTCAAAGCATTTTTGCTGATCATTTTAATCGGATGGTTGGCTTATCCCATTCGTAAATTTACCTAGATGAGATGAGGATTCAGGAAGTGATTTATTCCAACCATTTAAAACTCACAGGATCCGGTCCTCTCCAGAGCAGTGTTGCGTTTTTCAAAGATACAGGCATTTGAATTCCTTACACCCGGTTCTCCTGTAGTAAAAACCATTAAGGCGCCCATATATTGTGCACCTTCATGAAGGTCGGTGAAATTGGAGGTTTACTCTACTTTTATACCGAAGGCTCCCTAGGAAAGGGAAAGAGAAAGAGAAAGGGAAAGGGCAACATACCCCAGACTAAAATTCATCACCCCCCTCTGAATCAATGACAATTGAAGGATGAAGATGGATTTTTCTCAAAGGGATGTTTAACATTACGCCCTCAAGCAATTATACCATGTAGAAATTCGAACAACTCATCTCTATTCAATGCTGATCCAGGTATTCAACACAGGAAGTTCTTCCATTAAATTTGCACTTTTTCAGCATCAGCCAAAGTCGAAATTAATTTCTGGAATCTTGGAGAAAATCGGAGAAGTCCCTTCTGTCCTGAAATTTCAAACATCTCTTTCTTTAGCAAAAAGGATCGATTTCCCGGAAGGTTGTGCCGATCACAAAACCGGGATCCGACACATTCTAGAATTTCTGGAAGATGAGGGAAAAGCATGGGGTTCTCCCGAAATGATCGTGCATCGAGTGATTCACGGAGCGAATGCATTTCGACAGGCAACATCCCTCAATCAAGAAGTGATGAAAGTCATTCGAGAAATGATTCCTATGGCAAGGTTACATCATCCTGCCAGCCTGACCTGCATCAAGGAAATCACGAGGCGGTTCCCGGAAATCCCTCAAACCGTGGTTTTCGATACTTCCTTTCATCAGACACTGCCTGAATATGCCTGGCGTTATGCCTTGCCACGAGAAGTCTGCAAGGAACACGGAATTCGCCGTTATGGGTTCCATGGCATTTCTCATCAATCTGCATTGAAACAAGCATCCGAATTTCTTGGAAAGCCTATCTCGAAACTGAACATGATCACGCTTCATCTTGGCAACGGTGCGAGTATCTCAGCCATTGAACAAGGTCGATGTGTTGATACCACGATGGGGATGACTCCCCTGGAGGGACTGGTGATGGGAACACGCCCTGGAGACCTGGATCCAGGAATTTCGAGTCTACTGCAAGGTAAAGGCTGGAGTGCAGAACAATATGAGCAGATGCTCAATCACGATTCCGGGATGAAGGGACTCTGCGGAAGCAATGACTTCCGTGAGATCCTCCTGAAAATGGAACAGGGGAATTCTGAAGCGTTATTGGCTTTGAATCTTTATTGTTATCGGATTCGGAAAACGATTGGCGCTTATTGCGCAGTGGTTGGCCCCGTAGATGCCCTGGTCTTTACCGGAGGAGTTGGGGAAAATTCTTCATGGGTCCGCGAGCATTCCTTAAAAGGCCTGGAGTGGATGGGGCTCCAACTGGATCCCGATTTGAACCATAACTCCGAGGCCTCTTGTGCCATCAATTCCAAGGATAGTTCAATCGATATCCTGGTCTTACCTTGTCAGGAAGAATGGGAAATGGCTAGCCAGGCTGCAGAAATGTTCTACAAAAATAATCCCTGATCCATCCGACATGATCTGAAAATAATTCTAGCACTTCCCCATATCCCCTATGAAATTTGATCTAGAAAAAATTCGCGCCCAATTTCCAGCCCTTGCCATAACCGATGAGGGAAGGCCCAGGGTTTACCTGGATAATCCTGCCGGGACACAGGTTCCACTCCAGGTGATTGACCGCATGCGTGACTATCTGATCCAGTGCAATGCCAACCAGGGAGGGCATTTCAGCACAAGTCTGGAATCAGACAGGATTCTTGAGGAAGCCCATCAGGCGATGGCCGACTTGCTCCATGCTCGGAGTTCCACGGAAATCATTTTCGGTGCCAACATGACCACGTTGACCTATGCAATGTCCCGTTCGCTGGGAAAACACTTCGGAAAAGGCGGTGCCCTACTGCTGACAAGGATGGATCATGACGGCAATATCGCTCCGTGGCTCCAACTGTCAGAAGACCTTGGACTGGAAGTGCGGTGGCTGGAATTCGACCAGGAGACGTATGAATACCGGATGGAAATGCTTGATGAACTTCTTGATCCTGGAGATGTGCTTCTTGCAGCCGTGAACTATTCCAGCAACTGCCTTGGAACCATCAATGACGTCAAGACCATTACCGAAAGGGTAAAATCAAAAGGAGGGCTGGTCTACATCGATGCAGTTCAATATGTTCCCCATGGCATAACCGATGTCCAGGACCTGGGATGTGACTTCCTGGTTTGCTCCCCCTACAAGTTCTTCGGCCCTCATCAAGGGGTGCTTTGGGGACGTCATGAATTACTGATGGAACTGGAAGCCTACAAGGTGCGCCCGGCCAGTGATCTTCCTCCAGGCAAATTTGAAACCGGAACACTTTCCCATGAAAGCATTGCAGGCACGCTTGGCGCAGTGGAATATTTGGAATGGCTTTCTGAAACAGTTGATCCTCCGTCAAAGAAAACAAAAAGCCGCAGACAAAGAATCCTGTCGGCCATGAACGCCATCCAGCTTTACGAAAATCAACTTTGTGAACAACTGTTGGATGGACTGAAATCGCTATCCATGGTCCGGGTACACGGAATCACCGAACCCCAAGGGATGGAACGACGGGTTCCCACCGTTTCATTCTCAGTCAAGGGGATGCATCCGGATCAACTGGCCCAAAGCCTGGCAGATAAGAATATTTTCGTTTGGAGTGGTCACAACTATGCCGCTGAAGCCGTTCGGACCCTAGGCCTCCTTGAACAAGGAGGTCTGCTGCGTGTCGGCCCGGTCCATTACAACCGTGAAACAGAGATTGATCTTTTTTTAGCGGAATTGGAGCAAATCCTTTGAACACGAATCTGCTCAAACCACTGAACATGATAGTGCGATATCACTTTTTGAAGGATTCTATCATCTTCCATTGAAGTGATATCATCTCGTTGATGAAGATGGATATCTGTTCATTTTTTTTAAAAAGAAATTTCGAATAGAAATAGTTGGGGATAAAAAGAATTTTATAAACATGTTTTAACAAACGGGGTCATATGTTTATTCGTCAATTTGAATATTTGCTGGCACTTGAAAAAGAAAGGCATTTTGGACGTGCTGCTGAGAGTTGCCATGTATCTCAACCTAGTTTGTCGAGTGGAATCAATCAATTAGAAGAAGAATTGGGAGTGAGAATTATTCTAAGGCATCACAGATTCATGGGATTTACTCAAGAAGGAGAACGTGTAATTGAATGGTCAAAACGTCTCTTGGCTGATCAAAAGGGAATGGTAGATGACTTAGCTGTCATGCGAAATAATTTAAGTGGATCACTAAGAATAGGTGCGATGCCAATGAGTTCACCGGTTTTACCAATAATTAATAAAATTTTTTCAAATCAATTCCCATTTATACAATTCAATATTCAATTTGTTGGTTCGGACACCCTGATAAAACAATTGAATAATTTCGAGATCGATGTCGGCATAACCTATATAGAAGAGATAAAAAAAAACAAATATCAAAAAACTAAACTGTATACAGAAAATTTAAGTTTAATGATTCCTGAAGGGTTTCTCCCTAGCGATAAGACACAAATTACCTGGAAAGAAGCCTCTAAATTGCCTCTTTGTTTACTACCTGCTTTTATGAAAGAAAGGGAAGTAATGGATCAAGCTTTTGATGATGTGAATTGCAAGCCAGAACCGAAATTGGAATGCAATTCCATTTTTCAACTTGCTTTTCATGTCATGCATGGGGCCATAGCAACTATAGTTCCAAGTGGTTTTTGTAGTGCTAATGATGCATTTCCCGGTACAAGAGAAATTCCACTAATGAAACCTTTGATCAGCAAACCGGTTGGATTAATTTGGCAGAATGTAAACCCGCCACTGTCAATGCCAAATGCCTTGTCTGAGGTGTTAATGAATGCACATGATGAGATCAATGATGCAATGAAATATTAAAAATATTTATTTTTTGTATTTCCTGTAATATCTTGAATAGGAAAATATTAATAACAAAATTAAAGGGCCTGCCAATAGATTCATTAAGGTTATATTTGCGCCTAATTGTTCCACTTCTTCTCTAATTTTATATCTAATTTTTCTGAGTTTTTTTCGTGATTCCAACAATTGATCACCAATATTCTTTAATTCTATTTTTAATTCTTGAGGCAATTCTTTGTAGTTTAGATCATTATGTTTTGGAGTAAGATTGATTAATTTTAATTCAAGTTTTGATACTTCTTGAGATATTTTCAGTTCTTTGATCCTGATTTGATCCTCAACTTCTTTAAAAAGATCTGCAACCCGCACAAAAGATCTTTGAGTATTACCTTTTGATCTAATATTCATTAATGAATCATCCCCTGATGCATATTCAATAATATTGAGGAAGAAATTTAGATTATCATTCAAAGGTCTAGTTATGATTTCTTCCCCAACAATTTGTTTTTGTAATGAAAAGGGGTCAAATATCCAATCTGAATCAGCTATAACAAAAACTCTTGAATTCCCTTCAGTTGTTTTTTTATGCTTCGTATTTGAAATATTATTTATGGGTTCTTTAAAAGCACTTTTATAAGGACCAGTTGTCATGGCTGCTAAAATTGTTTCAGCGTCTTCAGGTTTGAATTCTATTGCTAATTGATGTGGGGATTTGATTAGAAAGTCTTCTCGAGGTTTTGAGCCTGACTCACGAGTTGTGAATATAAGTTTTTCGAAATTAGAATTATTGACACTAACGAGTTTTCCTGGTTCAATAATTAATAATTCATTCAAGCTTGCTGTTATAGGATTCCCTAGGGCAAATCCTGAGCTTCGGACACGCATCCAATAAGGATAACTTAGGCTATTTTGATTGTTATCCGAAACAGGTGAACTTAAATTTAAATCTCCATGTACCGTTTCACCAATGAACTCAATTCCATATTGGTACAATAAGTCTGAAATATCATTGATTTCTTTCGATGGATTTATATTAGTAGTATTGTTAGAAGGTTTTAAACGATAAAATGAATCTAACAATACCACTATACTTTTCCCATTCATAACAAGTTGATCTATTTTAAAAAGCATTTCTTCTTGTAAGATGTTTGCCCCTATAACAATCAAAGTATCAATGTCTTCTGGTAAGGTGTTTTTAAAGTATGGAATGATTGCCACATCATATGCTTTTTTTAATTCTGATAAAACCGTAAGACCTTCTGGTGCTTTGTATATAGAAGAAGAAGGAAGAAATGGACTTATAATACCTACTTTTGGCACCTTTTTTATGCCTAACCCTTTTAGCAATAAAATTATGTCATATTCAAGTAGTTGGTTCCTTCGCAAATCAAAATATGGAATTCTTGCTGTTTTGTCTAAATGACTGACTGTCATCCCTAAGTAGAAATAATCACCGGAAGTCATAGGGATTCTTGAAATACCATTCATCATGGCCTGTAGTTCATGATCACTATCTGGTTTAGGATCAATTAATATTAATTTTAAGGAAGAATTTTCTGAGATGGTTTTCAATAAATATTTTATACGTGTTCCATAGGATGATATTTCAACAGGAATACTTGATTCGGTTTCACTCCAATAAAAATTGATTGTAGTATTCTTTGGAAGACGATTTATGATTTTAATACTTTCTTCATTTAAAGTGAATATTTTATTTTCTGTTAAATCTATGTATCCAGAAAATCGATTTGATAAACCAAATGAAATGATAATGGCCATTAGTAATGAAATGAATTTGAACCATGTATGTGGATTATTCGAAAAAATATTCTTGCCATTCCTTTTCAATTTTAAGTTCCAAATGGTGCAAAAAATAAAAAAAGATGAAAATGATATAAAAAAATAAATACTTTGAAGATTAATCCTGCCTGAACTTAAATATTTTAACCAAGTGACAGGACTAAATAAAACAATTTGATTTATTAGATTGTCTGGAAATACATTTTTCAATAAACCTTCGAACACATCCCAACCTAGAATAATGGATGAGAATATAATTGAAATGCTTATAGTATAAGACCCTGTTGGTTCACGTATTAACGAAGATCCAAAAATACTAAAGGATAAAAATAATAATAATATAAGTGCACATCCAACATAACTTGTAAAAATTAATCCTGAATCCGGATTCCCTAAATAATAAAGAGTTATAATGAATGGAAATGTCAGTAATAATGTTATTAATAGTATTAAATAAACTGCTAACATCTTTCCAATCACAACTGAAAAGGTGCTCACCGGTAGACTGAAAATAAATTCTAATTCTCTTTTGTCTTGATCGTCTCCCCATAATGACATTGTCAATGCAGGCACCAGGATCATTCCCAACCATGGCAGGAAGACGTTCAATAATCTGGTTGAAACCTCATCAGTATTGTAAAAGTCGGAAATAAAAAAAATTGATACAGTTATCCCCGTAATAAAAACCAATTGGAAAAGATATGTGAGGGGGGAATAAAATAATAACCTCAATTCATTTAGAATTAATCCGGATAAACTGTTTGAAGTATTCATGTTGAAATAGATTAACAACTAAAAGAAAAAAATATTATAAGAAAAATATATTAGTTTAGGGACTGGTGAGTTGTCTAAAAATATCCCCTAATCTTCCATTGTCATCCATTAAATTGGAAATTTTACTATCTGCCACAATACTCCCATTCGAAATAATAATGACTTGTTCACACAATTCTTCTATTTCATCTAAAATATGTGTTGTTATCAAAATCACTTTTGTTGAAGACATATCTTTAATGATCTTTCTGACCTGATCCTTCTGATTTGGATCCAACCCATCAGTGGGTTCATCAAGAAGTAAAATCGGAGGATCGTGAATTATTGCTTGTGCCAGCCATGCTCTTTGCTTCCATCCTTTAGAAAGTAAACCCAGAGATTGATCTAAAACGGATTCCAACTCTATTTTGCTGCAAACATAATCTATCGCTTGTCTGGTGAATTTTCTATTGAATGCTCTGGTCTGGCAGCAAAAGGTTAAGAATTCACGTACTGTTAATTTATTAAAACCGCCTGGTGCTTCCGGAAGGTATCCAATGTGTTTTTGAGCTGCTATTCGTTCTTTAATTATATTATGATTTAAGACTTCAATATTTCCTGAGTCTGGATGCAAATAGCCAGAAAGCATGCGCATAGTAGTTGTCTTTCCTGCTCCATTTGGACCAAGGAAACCTATGACAGAACCTTCTTTTAAAGAAAATGAAATATTATTAACAACAGCAATATCGTTATAATATTTAGTTATTTTCTCGACCTTAACCATGTGCAGTTGATTCTACTGAACCTTTTTTTCTAAAAATTTATACTATGGAATTTAGATAAAATGAACCCTTTTATGATAAAGATCAATAGACTCATAGTAGAAATCAAATAGCCTGAAACTACTATGAATTTATACAGTATTTTATTTTTGATTTTGAACAAGGATGTAAATGTCACTAATATTGCACCGAGAACAGCTAGGGTGATAATGACATTCTTTTGGAGGATAAATTCTAATTCAAACAAAAGGATTAAAATTTATAAACACGAACTGAGTTATTTCGTATTAGGTATTTTTTATATAAGCCTTCATGAAATCATCACCAACTTCAGAACCTTTGAAACTTTTCATGGCTTCTTCATGAAGAAGTTCCATTGCTTCTCTCTTGTATTCATAGGCTTCTGATGAACTGAGCATATTGAAATTTCTTGGTCTTGGCAAGGTTATATCTATTATTTTCCGTACATTTGTAGGTCGATTGGATAATACAACCACCCTGTCTGCTAAAAATACCGCTTCCTCGATTTCAGATGTAACAAACAGATTTGTTTTACGATTATCTTCAAATAGTTTAACAAAAAATTCCTGCATTAATTCTCTAGACATAGCATCAAGTCCCCTGAAAGGCTCGTCCATGATCATGATTTCCGGTTCATTGATCATTGCCCTTGCTAGTTCTGCCCTTCTTTGCATCCCTCCAGAAAGTTGAATTGGAAATTTGTCTTTGAATTCTTTTAGTCCTACTTTTTCTAATAACCGGTTAGCTTCTTCAGTTACTTTATTTTTATCTTTTCCCCTTAAAATAGGTCCAAAGGTAACATTGTCCATTGTCGTTTGCCAGGGTATCAATGCCGTTTCCTGAAAAACGACCATTCTATCATTACCTGGCTCGGTGATTTTTTTCCCATTGATAGAGATCTCACCATCATCAGGTTTGTCAAAGCCAGCAATTAAATTTACTAGAGTTGATTTACCGCAGCCTGAAGGACCTACCAGGACGGTTAATTCTGATTGTTTAACATTGAGACTAAAATCAGAAATAATTTCTTCTCTGTCCCAAACTTCACCAAAACCCTTTGAGATGTTATTTAATAATAATCCTTCTTGACTCATTTGTATGATCGTAAATGTAAATTACTAGAATAAGTTTCGCCACGGCATCGATCTGTTACCTATAAATCTTATCAGAGTGCTCGATAGGTAACCTGCAATTCCAATAGAGATCATTCCTACAATAACTGTTGCTACCGTTCCACCCATGTAAGAACTCCATATAAAAAATCCCAAACCCCCACTTGCCTGTTGTCCCCCTCCACCAGAAATCATTTCTCCGGCTAGTACAACCTCCCAGGTAATGCCCATTCCTACTGCTGCACCTGTAAAAATTGATGGCAATGTGCCAGGAAGGATTATCTTATAGAAGAGGTCCCATTGTGTGGCTCCCATCGATTGGGCTGCTCTCAAGTATCTCACATCAATACTTCGTGCTCCACCTAGCACATTGATTACAATCGTAAAAAAAGCACCTAAAAAAGTTACAAAAGCTATAGACATTTCTGTCGTAGGCCAAAAAATAATTGATGCAGGGACCCATGCAAGAGGAGGGATCGGTCTCAAAATTTCGAAAGGTGGAAAAAAAATATCCCGGAAATATTTGTTGACTGCTAAAGCGAGGCCAAAGGGAATCCCTAGAATTTGTGCTGCAATAAATCCGGCAAAAACTCTTCCTGAACTCATGTACCAACTCTCCCAGTATCCAGGTAGAAAAAATACTTCTCTCCATGCTTCAATGACTTCTGTTGGAGGAGGTACATGTCCGATCCAGGGAAGAACGGTTCCTGTCCAAATTGGAACATATTTTGAGAGTATCTCCCAAATAAATACAAATCCTAATAAAGCAATTACTCCCCTCCAGAAAGTAAGACTTTTCAGTGCTTTTTCAATCTTTGATTGTTTTTTCTTCATTATAATTAAGCTAATTTATGTATTCAGTTTTATGCTAATTCTCTTTCTCCAGCTTCGAATGCTTTTAAGGCCTCTTCATGAACAGCCCCTTTTGCTTCATTAACGAGAACACGGAATTTTTCTGAGCTTAAGACCTGATAATCTCTTGGTCTTGGAATATCAACATCAACTACAATTTTTGTTTTTGCAGGTCTTGTGGTCATTACAACGACTTTGTCCCCTAGGAAAATGGCTTCTTCAAGGTCATGTGTAATAAAGAAGATTGTGACTTTTGTTTTGTCGTAAACTTCTAGAAGCGATTCATGCATGATCGATTTTGTCAGTGCATCCATTGCCCTGTAGGGTTCATCCAGCAATAAGACTTTAGGGTCATTAATCAATGCACGAACAATTTCCGCTCTTCTTGCCATCCCAGAAGATACTTCTCCAGGGTATTTATTCATCATATCACTGATTCCTGCTTCATCGAGCATCGTACTCGCTTTATCTTTTGCTTCCTGCTTCGTCATCCTTCCCTGAACAATTGGGCCATATGCCACATTGTCAACTAGTGTTTTCCAAGGAAACAAAGCTCCATGCTGAAAAACCACGATCCTATCTGCACCTTGTTCTGCGAGAGGTTTTGATGGACCACAAAGCATTTCTCCATCAAGAAAGATTTCTCCAGAAGTAATGGAATGAAACCCTGCGATTGCATTAAGGAGAGTGGTCTTGCCACAACCTGATGGTCCAACAATCATACAAACCTCACCAGCAGATATTTCTAGTGAACAATCATCAACTGCCATAACATTTACACCATCAGGGTCATATATCTTAGTGACATTGCGAATACTAATGGCGCCTTTAGAATTATTATTCATCTTTATCTTCCTTCTAGGGCTAGTGCCTTCACCCGCCATTGCATCATTCTATTGCCAATCCATCTCACTGCAGCTGAAGTTACCCAACCACAAAATCCAAGGGTAAGCATTGCAATGACCATCGACACATAGGTGATGTTCATGTATGAATCGTTGATCATATATCCTAGACCAAATTCCCCTGAAACCATTTCTGCAGCAACAAGTGAAAACCAAGCCACTCCAACGCTTATTTCAAGACCAGTAAAGACAAAAGGTAGAGACCCTGGAATGACCACATGGAGAAATAAATCCATCTTCTTGGCTCCAAGGCATTTCGCTGCTCGAAAATAACTTTCATCTATTGAATCAACTCCAAGTAAAGTGTTTAAAGTTGTTACAAACAAAGATGCTAATGTCGCTAAAAAAATTACGGGAGTTTCTAGTCCTGAAAACATTAAAATTGCAAGAGGGACCCAAGCTAAGATAGGAATTGGTCTCAATGTTTCTAGGATTGGAAATGAATAATCCCTGAATTTCTTTGACCATCCCATAAATAGACCGAGGGGCACTCCTAATCCAGTTGCTATAGCAAATGCAATTAAAATTCTTCTGCAACTGTAATAAATATGTTCATGATACTCTGGAGAGTACATTGATATGCCCCAGTCTGGGTCTGGGTTTAACCATTCAGTTATCACCTCATAGGGACCGGGCAATTTATTAAACAAAGGAAGTTTCCAACCTTCACAAAATAAATAATACGCTCCTAGCCATAAAATGACCCCAAAAATCATTAAATATGGTGTAGGTGTTTTAACATATTTAAAAAAATTGTATGAAAAAATAGTTAAATTCGAAGGTTTTTCCTGAAGTTCCATTTATTAATATTTATTTTTATAATCGTCAAATATTTTATTTTAAAAAAAACTAGTTATTTAAAATTTAAAAGGGGGGGGGGAGGCTCCTGGAATCAGGAGCCTCAGAAAAATTAGGGTCTGTACTCGGACATTGGGACACCGTCAATTTTGCCCAATGGGCTTTCTAATCCACGGTCTGCCAGAACTTGTCTTGCCACTTCATCATAAACTGATTGCGGTCGAAGAGTTGTTCTCTTCCCAAATTTTTTCTTTCCTGCCAAAAACTCAGTTGAAGCATTGAGCATATTTCTTACTTTATCAGTGAAAATAAAGTCTAGGGTCAGTTTGTTTACCCTATTTTCATCTCTATAAAGTGAAGCCCATAAGATTTTCCTGTCCATGCCTTCAGTTTGATCATCAGCCATTTTTGCAACTGCATTGGCGTTATCCGTATCGGATAAGAAAATTTGTGCGTCCAATTCTGCTTCTAGCCAGCCACGATGAACATCTGGGCGAGTTTGAATTATTTCGTTCATCATCACCAAAAAGCCTGCATCTCCGGCATCATCACCAGCAAAATCTGCTCCAGTGGCACCTCTTCTTGCGATTCCAAGCATTTCAATTTTTGAAGCTGTAGGTTCCCATATTGCTGCGCCAGCAATTTTACCCGCTTCCAGATTTTTGGTTATGTTTTCGATGTTCTGATTCAGATATTTCGAAGGTTTGATCCCAGCCTGTTCAAAAGCCAACAATGCAAAACGGTCTGTGCATGCTCCATGGGGTGCAGCAATCCTTTTGCCGTCCATCCATTTGACAGCTTCCATTCCATTTTTAAATTTTGGGGCACTATTAGGTACTAGAAAAATATTGCATTGTTGTTTTGAAGTACCCAAGACAGAAATCATTCTTAAGTCAACCTTGGATTCTCTCATGGAAGAAACAATGGCAGGCATATCGCCCATATAACCAATATGATTCTTTTCACCTAAAAGTTTTCCAACAATTACAGATCCTTGAAGGCCAATCTCAAATTCAACGCTTGACCCTGAAGGAAGATGTTTTTTCCAAAGTTTTTGGCCATTAATCACAACTCCTGACCATGACTCCGTATAATATGGTTGATATCCTACAACCAATTCAACAGGCTCTCCTGGTTTCCCAAATCCAACTTCTGCCATAATTGCTGGGGAGGTGCCAAAAAGAAATACCGCTGAGACCCCCATCAATACTATCCATTTGAATTTACTCATATATTTGCTCCTGATATATTAGGAAAACCTTCAAACTTAATTGTTTGACGGCATTAAAAATAAAACCGAATTAATATGCATCTTGAAGGCAATGTCAAATAGAAAGAATGGATTATTCCATTGATGGAATCTATCGTCAGATTTTTTCATCAAAATCAACCAAATCTATCGAATCTAATGTTTTTAGCAGGAATTCCCAATTCTAGTATTTTTGGAAGCGCAGAGTTTACCATAACAGAAGGGCCTCCTAGAAAAACAATATGTTCAGAACAATCAGCACCGATTTTATTACTAAACACTTCATGAACATAACCTCGATGTACTTCATGATCAGAAATTTGCTGAGGAAGGCTTTTCTTATTTTCTTCGGATGTTGCAAAAAACAGCTTAACATTATTTGAGTATTTCTTTTTTATATCTGTCAATTTATCAATGAAGAAAAAATCATTGAAGGTTCTGGCCCCAAAGAAAATAGTCGCGGTGTTGGAAGTAAAGTAGTTGATTTTATCAGCATGGTCTAGAATTGACATGATACCAGCTATTCCTGAACCTCCGGTTATGAACAAAAGATCTTTTTTTTCTTCAGGATCAAAAGTTGCTTTTCCTAAAGGTCCAAAAGTTTCTAAATCTAGAGATTTGGTGTCATGATCAAATAAAATACTTGTGAATTTTCCTTGATTGACTTTTTTTATAACAAAATTTAATTGATTCGTATTTTGATTATAGGAGGTCATAGAATATGCACGATAACCTTCTATTCCAGGTGCTTTAAACAGGAAAAACTGACCTGCTTGAAAATTTATTAAATTGGGTAACTCTAAATCTGCAACATATACATCGGGAGCAATAATATTAAAATTATGAAGGTGCCCATCTTGATGTTTGGGGAGAGAATATTGGTGATTATGACTAAGTTTTTTAGAATCAACTAATATATCACAATCTTCATAAACGGAGCACTGACAGAGTAAGAATTCTCCTTTATTGAGATTAAGATTTTTTGACCCGGGAAGGTCTGAATTGTTGGGTTGAACGGTTCCTGGTTTTGCTCTCGCTATACATGTTCCACATTGTCCAGTTCCACATTCATATGGAAGAGGGATACCCTGCCTTAAACCTGCGTGTAAAAGTTTTTCTCCATCATTACAGGTTATAGTTTTGCGATCTTTTTGTTTATTTAAAAATGTAACCTTCATCTAATGAAAAATCTGATTTGTGATTCATTACCATTCGAAATCGTCATCTTCTTCTTCTTCATATTCATATTTGAGTTCATTATCCATATATACCCAAATATATTCATCGACAATTTTTGTGCTATAAGTAAGTAAGTCTACTTCAGCAACCCCTTTCGACTCCCCAGTTGAAAGTTCCCATTGCCAAAGATGCTTACTGCAAGTCAGTAAACCATCACTGATAAGTCCTGATTCATTCAAAGGTTCCGCCATATGAGGGCACATGGTGGGGAATGCAACAAAACCTTTTTTTGATTTTGCTACAAGTATTTCAACCTTATCCAAAGAAAACTTTTTTACTTTATCTCCAGGAATTTCTTCTTGATGGCATACTTTAAACCAACTATTTTCATCCTTCGACATTTAATCAAGAGTAGTTTAAATTTTTAAAATAGAATGTTCATATTGGCCAATGAGAGCCTTTATCTAACCTCCTGGTGTCAAGCTGTACCGTTCTTTCAACGAATAAAGGAGATTCATCATTTAGACTAAATTTATCTTTATACTTTCCAACCATAAATAAATTAGTCTCACCAGCAAGGATATGTGAATTGATTCCATCTAATTGTGTTTGATATAATGCAAATGATGAAATTGTTTCAGCAATTTTATTTTTTTTATCAATGTCGACTGTATAAACCACAGTATGACGTGTGAGGGGGGAGTGATCTGTATTATGTTTTGGAAGCATGTCGGTGAGACTGGACATATGTTCAAAGTCTCCATCTAGGTAAATCATATCTTTATTGATTTCTGGACTATAGGCTTTTATTGAATAATAGAAGTCCTTATCACAGAGGTTTAACCAGTCCAACCAATTGCATTCATCAAGGAAAATACTGGCTTTATAAATGGTTTCAGTGACATCCTGTCTGACCTTATCAAGATTCATGTTTCTCCTTTAATGTAGAAATATTAGTGGACAAGATCCGTTTGAATTTGAATTAAATCAAACGGATCAGGATAAAGATATATAATGTGGATTTACGCAGCTTTTTTTAGACCTTGATCATAGGTTAATTCTGGATCACCGGGCCAACGGTCCATCCACTTACCCCATTCGTCATAAAAATGACGCATTCCAACTTCATCATGGATGGTTTCATTTTCATGTCTGCCATGAAGTATTTTGCGTTCATCGGCCCATTCATTCATCGCAGCTTGTTGTGTTGAAACTGCTACCAAATCTTCATGGAGATTCCTTCCAAATGGACCCCAAATTGAATTATGGTGCCTTTGCCTGATCAATCTTTGTTCCTCGGTGTCGCTTTTCAGGCCTAATCCCCGATATTCAATCATCACCTTGTCGGGACCAAGTGGGGTCATCAAATCCACCCTTAACGCTGAACCTCTTAAGTTGAAATTCATTCCTGGAAACAAATCTATCATTTCCCAATGATTTGCCGGCAGGTGAGGAAATGAGAGTTCTTCGCGCGATTCAAACCCCTCATACTGATCGTATTGAACTTCAAATGAACCAACATTGACATGTCCATTATCAAAGCCTTTACACTGTCGAGCAAAATACGAATCATTAAATCCGGTTATTCGGTTATGGTAGTGAAGATAATCATGATAAAATTCAGAATTCGTATCATGCCAAAGTTTGTAATTACAAGGTATGATGGCCTTGTGATAGTGAAACACTTCGAGTGGTTCTGCATCGATAGAGTGCTGCATACAATCAAAAGCACCTTGAAGCCACTCTTCAACAGATTTTTCAATCTTATCATTTAAGCTGACCCAAACAAATCCTCCGTATTTCACCTCGCAACGAAGACGTCGTAATCCAATATCCTTATTTTTCAGACGGTCCTGATATCCCTCTTCAGCTCTTGAGATATGCGCACAATTTCCTTTCATGTCAAATTGCCAAGCGTGAAACATGCAGGTCATGTGTTTTGGAGCGCCTGAAGGAGTACCAGATTCAAAAGTTCCTGAAGGCCTATTTTCAATCATGTTTCCCCGATGAGGGCAAACATTTAAAAACGCTCTGACCTGATTGTCATTTCCACGGACAACGATGACGGGCTCTCTTGCTATTGTCATTGTCCTAAAGCAATATGGATCTGGGAGTTCTGATTCATGGCAAACTGGCACCCAAATATTTCTCCATATCTTTGAAAGTTCTTCTTCAAAAATATCACGGTCCGAATAAATTCTGCTATCTACGTATTCACCAGATTTTAATTTTCCTGGAATACTTGACCATTGTGTCGCGTTTTTTGCAGGCATATTAACTCCTTAAAAAAATTGAATTGTTACTGTCTTATAACTGGCTCATAGGATTTTGTGAAATCAACTCTAACAATAGATTGATAGTCTGAATCTATCTCATTACAATTCCTGCCCAAGCCTACCTAAAAAAGCCCTTCAATATCGCCACTGTCATTAACATAAATACTATTAGCAGCAGGAACTCGTGGGAGTCCTGGCATAGTCATGATTTCCCCGCATATTGCAACGACGAACTCAGCCCCCGCAGATAAACGAAGTTCTCGGATGGGGATAGTATGCCCAGAAGGAGCGCCTAAGAGGTTTGGATCTGTTGAAAAACTGTATTGGGTTTTAGCCATACATACTGGGAAATGGCCATAATTCTTGCCAAAGTCTTCAAATTGTTTTTCAACTTTTTTATCAAAAGTAATGTCGCCGGCTCCATAGATGCTTTGAGCAACTTTTCTGACCTTTTCTTCAAGAGGAAGACTATCCTCGTAGAGAGGTTTAAATTCAGAATTGCCTGAATCAGCAAGTTCAGCAACATGTTGTGCAAGACCTTCTGTACCGGATCCGCCATCAGCCCAATGACTGCATTCAAAAACACGTACTCCTAATTTTGAACAAAAATTTCTTATGGCATTGAGTTCATTTTCAGTATCGGCAGTGAATTTATTGATAGCAACAACCGATTTCACACCAAAAAGAGCAATGTTCTTCAAATGTTTTACCAGGTTTTCCAGACCTCTTTCCAATGCCTCAACGTTTTCACGGTTAAGATCATTCTTTGCGGTTCCTCCATGCATTTTGAGGGCACGTGCTGTTGCGACAAGAACTACGACATCTGGTTCCAACCCTGCTTTTCTGCATTTGATATCAAAAAATTTTTCTGCACCAAGATCTGCTCCAAATCCTGCTTCTGTGATCACATAATCTGCAAGCTTCAGAGCTGTTTTTGTGGCGACAACAGAATTGCAACCATGAGCGATGTTGGCAAAAGGACCACCATGGATGATTGCAGGATTATTTTCCAAGGTCTGAACAAGATTGGGCATGAAGGCGTCTTTTAACAAAGCTGTCATTGGGCCTTCTGCTTTAAGTTGACTAGCTGTGATGGGTTCACGTTTTCTAGTGTAACCGATAACAATATTTCCCAATCTCCTTTGAAGATCAGATAGGTTTTCAGAAAGGCAGAAAATGGCCATGATTTCTGATGCAACAGTAATATCAAACCCGGCTTCACGGGGGAATCCGTTGGTTATTCCCCCAAGAGAAACGGTTATATTCCTCAATGCACGATCATTCATGTCAACGACTCTTCTCCATGAAATCCTTCTAGAATCCAAGCCGAGGTCATTACTCCAATAAATATGATTATCTACAAGGGCAGAAAGAAGATTATGCGCGGATCCAATAGCATGAAAGTCTCCAGTAAAATGTAAATTGATCTCTTCCATGGGTACTACTTGGGCATACCCTCCTCCAGCAGCACCCCCCTTCATTCCAAAGCAGGGCCCTAAACTCGGTTCCCTGAGGCAGATGAGGGTTTTTTTGCCAATTTTACTCAATCCATCCCCTAAACCAACTGTTGTCGTTGTTTTTCCTTCACCAGCGGGTGTAGGAGAAATGGCTGTTACAAGAATCAATTTTCCATCATCTTTATCTTTTAAAGAATTAATATAATCGTAATCAATTTTTGCTTTGTTGGTGCCATAGGGCACGAGTGATTTATCTGGTATATTCAGTTTTTCAGCAATTTTTGTTATTGGTAAAGTAGAAGCTTTACGGGCAATATTTATATCAGATTCCATTACAATGTTATGAGTATTCAGTGTTAATAATTTATTCTTTCTGCACCTTTAATGAACGGATAAAGGTGCAGTTATTCAATCATTTTTCAAGTTGTGCCAGTTTAGTATCCCATTTCATGTCTTTTGCAAACTTAAGTGCTTCTTCATCAGACATGAAAACCGTATGTTCAGGTCCCGGATAAATGTTTTCTTTTACTTCATCCCGGTAACTTGTAAATACATCTTCCATAATAGGAATTAAGTCTGTGTAAACTTTAGAGTGCCTTGGAGTATGTTCTTCATAAAGATGGAAAAGATCTGATGTAATAATATGAACACCATGTGCACCTTGACCTGCTCCAAGACTAATTACCGGCACTGGGAGTACTTCTGCCAAATACTCATTGACTTCCTGGGAAGTGACTTCGCACATGATTGAAAAACAACCTGCATCAACCATAGCCCATGCATCATCAACCAATTCTTTGGCCCGTTCTGCAGTTTTGCCTTGAGCAAAAAAACCACCCAATTGAGGCATTCGCATTGGTGTGATTCCGATATGACCTTGAACAGGAATGCCTGCTTTGACGATTGCCTCCAAATTTTTTGCATGATGCTGATTCCCCTCACATTTCATGACCTCTGCATTAGCTTCATGGACGAAACGACCCGCATTTTCCACAGCTTGTTCTGGAGAGACATGGAAACTCCAATATGGCATATCAACCATTCTCAAGCCATACTGGCTTCCTCTGTCGATTGCCTTTGCCATCATCATCACTTCATCAAAAGTAACTGTCACTGTACTTTTGTGGCCAAAAAGTATCATCCCTCCGGTATCTGAAACACAAAGTATATCTATTCCCAATCGATCCGCTATAACTGCGCTTCTGTAATCGTATATAGCCATCTGAACGATTTGCTCACCTTCCCTCATTTTTTTACGGAGTTGGTTGAGCGTAACTTTTTTTTGAGGTTTTTTATCTGCCATATGTATCTCCTGTAAGAGCTAAATTTATGTTACAAAAATGAAATGTTGATGAATGTAAAGAGCATAAAATCAAAAAAACGGATTTTCAGCTAATTGTAATAGTTTATCCAATTGTTTATTTTTATCATATGATAGATTGTTTGTATAAAGATAACGACTGATTTTTCATATAATCAGTTTCCTGAAAAGAACAATTAATCAATGAATTCATCATATTAGAATCAAGCAATTGATTTTTTTGACTTCAAAGCTCTCCATGGCTAAATTGTGGCAATGATCATCATTTAAACCCTCCAACTTGTTGACTGCAATGATAAAGGCCTCAAACACATCTTCTTAGGGGAAGGTCAATTCCACCAATAGATCTTATGTCCAATCAACCGAATCCAATTCTCAGGATAGAATACTGCATCAGAAAGTATGAGAATGAAAAACAAATTCTGATGATGGTTTTGAAATGTGAATGTTGATAAAGACAAATCAGATAAAGCCTGGCTATGTTGGTTCAAAAAGACATGTCTGATCCTAGGCCGCAAGGACTAAAGATGTATAAGCCTCAAACATGGGGAAAGGGCTACTGAGAAACATTTTCATGTAGATGATTTTATATTTAAATAATGGGGGTTTTTATTATTTGATAACTTTTCAGGGTATAAATCATTGGATATTCCAATCTTATATTTATTATTTTCGATAATAATTTTTTTTCTTGCTGGTTTTTTGATTGGTTCGATCGGCGTAGGTGGAGTTATTTTAGTTCCTTTTTTAACATTTGTACTGAATCTAGATATACATATAGCAATTGCAACATCTGTATTCACATTCTTTTTTAGTGGGTTGGTAGGTTATTATCAATATTATAAACGTATAAAAATAGACTGGAACCTGGCATTATGGCTTATGCTTGGTTGCGTGCCTGGCGCTTTTATAGGTGCAGCCATAGCATGGGAAATCCCACAAAATTATTTAAAGATGATTTTGGGGGTAGTAATTCTCATATCAAGCTACCAGATATTAAAAAAATCAGAAAACACTAATCAAACTAAAATAATAGATTATAAGATTGTGTTTTTAATTGGTTTGTTTACAGGATTAGGCTCCCCAATTACTGGGACAGGAGGACCCTTGATTTTTGTTCCAGCAATGATACTTTTGAAAGCCCCAATCATTTTAACCATTGGTTTGAGCCAGATTGCTCAAATGCCAATAGCATTTTTTGCGTCAATAAGTAATACCATATATGGTGAGATAAATTTTAAATTAGGTTTAACTATAATTATATTTATGATCATTGGAGTGTATTTTGGAGTGAAAACATCCACAAAACTGGATTCAAATATAATAAAAAGAATTGTTGGTTATGGATTATTAATCATAGGCCTATTCATCATAACAACCACTTTACATTCCATTTATTCATAAAAAATGATTCACGGGAATGAAGATAAAGAATTCAATTTGATGAATAAATAAGTATTAGAAAGCAGTGGGTAAAGAGTTGGATGCCATACTTGATACATCGACCGAGGAAACAAATATACACTTCCAGAGATTAGTCATGATCATTGGATGGGCCTAGTTAGTGTCTGACAGAAAAAGACGATCTGATTAAAAAGGTATGAGCTTAACCCGTGTAAACTGACATTGAATTCTGTCTTTATAGAGAGATATCAGAGATATTACAGAATGGTGGCACATGCTTCCTGTTGAATGAAAGGATGTTGGGTCAAGATCAGCCCTCTTCTTTCGTTTTTTGCCCGGCTCGGATGTATATGAACCAGTAAATCAGTCCTACCATCCCTGCTCCTCCAAAGATATTACCTAGCGTCACCGGCAGCAGATTTCCCATTAAAAATTGAATCAGATTCAACGATTGAAAGGCTTCAGGAGAAGTTCCGGCCTGTATCCAAAAATCCGTGTCAGCCATGTTTTTAATCAGGAGTCCAAAAGGGACAAAATACATATTGGCAACACAATGTTCGAATCCGGAAGCAACAAAGGCACTGATTGGAAAAATGATGGAAAGAATTCTGTCCGTTGTCGTACGGGCACTGAAACATAGCCACACAGCCAGGCAGACCAAAGCATTGCACATCACCCCAAGAATCAACGCCTCGTCCCATTCGAGTTGACATTTAGTTGACGCAATTTTTATGGCGGTCAGACCGACTGAGGAAGAGCCAAAACGGTATTGACCACTAAAAAACATCAGCAACGCTGTTCCTACAGCACCAATGAAATTTCCAAAATAGACCAAGATCCAGTTCCGAAGCATGGCTTTCGTTCGGACTCTTTTGCTAGCCCAAGCCATCACGATCAGGTTGTTGCCTGTGAATAACTCTGCTCCGGCAACAATAACTAGAATCAAACCCAGACAAAAACTGATCCCTCCTAATAATTTAACTAGTCCATAAGGAAGCTCTCCGGCACCCGTAGTAACTGTTGTCGCAAAAACAGCACCCAGAGAAATGAAAGCTCCCGCCAGGATCGCCAAAACCAGAGTGCTGATCGTATCAGCCTCTGCTTTTTGAATGCCAACAGACTCAACCTTGCGCGCCATATCCCTTGGCAGTAACGCATCAAATTTTGAAATTTCAGAATGATTATTGGAATTTAAGAACATCTTTTCTCCAGGGAAAACAAGAGTGGGGAATACAGTGTGTGTAGACTCACCAACATCCCCCACTCTAAGGAGAGAAGAAGCAATTCTACTTATATATGAGATCACAAATACTTGTCAAGATTTTTTTTTAATTCATGATTTTTAATTTTGTGCACACAACTCACTGGCGTGCTCTTTCTAGGAGCGATGTAAGACCGATGACAATAACGACCATCATCATCGGCAACATCAACCAGCCTACGACAGGGATAAAAGCCATCAACATCGGCAGCCATCCCAACTTAATGGAAATCCAGCGTAGTTTCTTATTGAGTTCCTCTTTTTCCTCTCCACTTTGGATTTCCTCGAGATAGACAGACAACGTGTCTCGACCCAGAAGATGAGATTCAAAAATATAAACGAGCATCAAACCTATCACCGGTATCAGGCCTGCAAACAAAAGGATAATCGGGAACAGGCACAATTTGAAGGCCCCGAAGGAGGTTGAGGCAATTGAAGAAAACCACTCTCGTAATGAATAACTGACTTCTGGGATTTCCCGATAATGCCTGATTACTTGAGACACCAACTGCTGATGCCAAATACTAGCCAACTCCAGGGAGAATCGAAGAGAAATGAATGCGAAAACGGCGGCCACCGTTAATTGAATCATCCAGAACAACCATTGCCCAAGACTTGCGAAAAAACCTCCATCTGAACCAAAAAGCCAAACTATTAAAGGGTCTAGTATATAAAAATAAAACAATCCATTGAGGATTATTGAAACCAGCAGGAAAATCGTATAATTCAGAGTCAACATTTTCATAACCTGCCTTTTTAGGCCTGGTATGCTTTTTTGAACACGGAGTCCTTCCTTAAATGCGGTCAACGCATGAACCCTGCGCAAACGATCTACAGCATATCGAGTCGAAGCCTCCATAAGTTAATTACTCCATGAGTATGACGGGGCCATTTCTTTCTCCTTATTCTTGAGGGAATAGCGTCAAGACGAATTTAAGGATGAGCAATACCCATGGAGTCGCATGCATCATCAGGTCGAACCAATCGATGGGCCTTACAAGCTGCCCTTCAGAAAGCATTTTGATTTTTTCAAACAGATGTGGAGGAAAAAAAGGAGCAAGCCCCAAGCTCAGACAAATAATGATCAGGACACTCCAGGGGAGATGATCCAGAAATTCGAATATAATTTTAAACAACTGCAGTTTAATTTGACAGGCAATGATCTAATTTTATCTCATGGTTTTTCAAAAGAACAGGATGGATTCAAACTGTGTTATTTCCAGGCACCATCTTCATGTTGCGGCGATATACCAACCGAGCCTTGTCTTTTCAGGCTGAATCAACGAATCTACTGCACCATCCAGTTTTTTTGTCATCAGAAGATTTTGCATTCAGGCTCACCCCTTAAACTATATTTTTCCGGTATCTGCGGAACTGCTACGGCGTCCCTTGCCATCCTCATGAAAAACCGAGGGCATCAGGTACGGGGATCCGATGAAAATATTTATCCCCCTATGAGTCTTTTGCTCATGGAAAACCAAATTGACGTGGCTGCCGGCTTCCATGAATCCAACCTGCATCCAAGACCCGATCTGGTGATCATCGGCAATGCACTCTCCAGAGGGAATCCTGAAGTGGAAGCTGTACTATCAAAAAAAATCCCCTACATTTCTGTATCAGAACTGCTCAAGCAGCATTTCATCAAAGATCGCAGATCATTGGTTGTTAGTGGAACACATGGTAAAACCACCACTACATCCCTACTGGCTTGGGTCTTTGAATGTGCAGGTCTTCAACCAGGATTTATGATCGGTGGAGTCGCAGAAAATTTCGGTTCTGGATGCAGAGACGAGGAAGGAGAGTTCTTCATAACCGAGGGTGACGAGTATGACACGGCTTTTTTCGACAAGCGTTCCAAATTTCTGCATTACCTGCCCGAACAACTGATCCTCAACAATCTTGAATTCGATCATGCCGACATATTTGATACTCTGGAGGACATCGAATATTCCTTTCGGATGTTGCTCAGGCTGGTTCCTGAAGACGGCAGAATCGTTGCCAATGGTGATGATCCTGCAGTGATGCGTGTTCTAGAGCATTCTTTTTCTCCAATAACACTTTTTGGAAAGTCAAACCACTGCGATCTGTGTTTGAGTGGCCATCGGTTGGAAAAGGGTGGAACTTATTTTACAGCAATTCAAAAAGACCACCCTGAGAAATCTTTTTTCTTAGCCCTTCATGGGGAGCACAATGTTTTCAATGCCCTTGGGGTTCTGGCACTGGCGAGGCACAATGGAATTGAGGATGAAATCACCTCAAATGCCTTTGCATCATTCCGAAGCGTCAAACGTCGCATGGAACTGAGGGGGCAGTCTTCAGATATTCTGGTTTATGATGATTTCGCTCATCATCCAACTGCCGTTGCTGAAACATTGAAGACTGCAAAAGGACTGTTTCCTGAGCAAAGGCTGATTGCTGTTTTTGAACCACGTTCGAACACAAGCGTTCAAAACCTGATGCAATCCATGCTTGAAGAAGCTCTATCTTTGGCCGACCGGGTTCTGATGGCCAAACCGCACCGTGGTGAATCAATTCCTGTGAAAAAACGCCTAGATGAAGGGACTCTGACAAATAATTTGAAGCGTCACGGGGTCACCACGACAATACATCAAAATTCTGACGGCATCCTCCAAACACTTGTCGAGGAATGCAAACCTGGTGATGTAGTCGTCATCATGAGCAATGGTTCCTTCGGCAATCTACATCAACGCCTGCTCCAGGCTCTTGACCTTCTAAAAAAATAGAAACATCCACCTATCATTGAAATTTTCAAAATATACAGTGCCATGAAGATTCAGCAAATCGATTTTTTTGAAAGAATCCAAGAAATTGCAAGGTCCCATACCGACTCTAATGCTCTTATTTGTGGTGAACGCCAGGTCAAATATCGTGAATTGCCTGAAATGATTCTCCGTCTGGTGAATGGCATGCGGTCCTCTGGACTCAAACCCGGTTTAAGGGTGGCCCTTTTAATGGACAACAGCATTGAATACCTTTTACTTTTAGCTGCAGGATTCAGGCTCGGTTCCATCAGTGTTTGCATCAACACCAGGATTGGGGTTGATGAAATGAAGAAAGTGATTCAACAGACCCGTCCGACTATTCTTGTTTATGATGAACAGTATCAAGAAGCAGCAGATCAATTCAAAGAGTCCTTTTCTGGAGGCATCATCTGTGTCAATTCATCCAACAACGGACTATCGTCCTTGTCCCAATGGTGGGATTCAAGTCCTGAGGAGCCTGACATCACAACTCCATCACCGAATGATGGAGCCATCATCATTCCAACAGCAGCAGTCGGAGGGATACCCAAAGGTGCCTTACTCTCCCAAAACAATATCCTTGCCTCTGTGTTGGCGCATCTGGTCCATTTTGGTGAAGAGTCGATGTCAGGGCTGCTTTCTTTGTTACCTCCTTATCATGTCATGGGTCTTTGTTCTGCCTGGACAACTCTGCTGTCTGCAGGAAAGGTTGTTCTTCAACGACAGTTTGATGCGGAAGACGCGGTAAGGATCCTGGATGCTGAAAACCTGACTTATTTTGGATCCTTTCCTCCGATTCTGGAAAGGGTGCTGGATGCGGCAAATTCTCAAAATTCCAAACTTAATTCCCTGAAAATGGTTTATGGTCTGGAAGGTCCTCAAAACATCGAGAGACTCGAAAAAGAAACCAATGCTCGTTTTTGGACAGGATTCGGACAGGCTGAAACTTCCGAATTCATTACCTTCTGCAAGGCCTCCGACCACCCAGGATCTGCAGGAATCCCTACCATTTTAAATCGTGTGGAACTGTTTGATGATGCCGGAGAAGCTGTCCCAACCGGAAATGAAGGAGAGATTGCTGTCAAAGGTTCGAATGTTTTTCTCGGTTACTGGAAGATGCCCGAAGACACGGCTTACGCCCGGCGAAATGGCTGGCATCACACTGGAGACATCGGTCGGTTTGATGAAAACGGGCGACTCTATTATGTGAAGAGGAAAGCAGAAAAGGAACTCATCAAAACCGGTGGAGAAAACGTTTACCCAGGAGAAGTGGAAACGATCCTGCTCACTCACCCCAACATTCAAGCCTGTTGTGTGATTGGAATCCCTGATAAGACATGGGGGGAATCTGTAGTCGCAATATGTCATCTTCAACCTGAAACCGAACTCACTCAAGAAGAGATTCGGGAATTCGTAGGAAGCAAGATTGCTGGTTTCAAAAAACCACGCAAAGTGATCTTTGCAGCAGAACTTCCTCACAAGGATGGTGAAACAGACCGAGAAGAGGTCAAGAAACTTTATGGAAGTTGATGAATAATTCAACGATAATATATACCATTTTATGCACACGGATAAACATCCTTTTTTCATACTGACATCCTTGTTTCAAAACCCTCCATTCCTAAGATAGATCCCTGTTATGCACCTCGTTGGCATCGGTTTTACCTCTGATTATTGGGATGAACTGGTACATAGCATTCGAAAACAGTCTCCTGATGAAACTCTGGTGGGTACACTCATCAGCACAGAAGCAGCCGATTCGGATCAAGTCGAGGTGCTTGGAGACCAGATCTCAGACTCACATCCGGATCTGGTTATCTTCAACCTACTTGCATTGGAAAACACTCAAGACTGGCGGAATTTCCTAACGAGGACTCAGGCCAATTGTGAAGAGCAACTCAGATGGGTTTTGGTGGTTGAAAGAGAGAATGAAGAACTCAGCATGCTCGCACGACTCGAACCAGAGGTCGAACTGATCAACGGCATGCGTTTTCCAGTTAATGATCCAGGCATTTTCCTCAATCGGCACATTCGCAGTTTTCCTCGAATCCGTTTGAATTCAAGCATTCAAACCCTTGAATTCGTCAATGGAAAATCCGGAACACTAAGACGCAGGCCTTCAGAATTGAAACAAAACACCCTGATCCCCTTCAATGATCTGAGGCACGTAGAGACTCCTGAGGGAGACCTACATCCAAAACAGTGGCTGGAGGAATTCCTGCTAAGCCGACCAAAACCGGTTCATGCAGATCAAGTTAAAGGCATCATCAGGGAATCAAAAGGATGTTATCTCTTTCCCGGAATTCCCTTTAATTCTATTGCAAGGATCCATATCGATGGTGCCCGTATCGACCATGTACTCAGGTCCAGTCATTTCAACCTGAACAATATTCCTTTCAGGAGGATGATCGAACAGGTTCGAGAGGAATGGATGGAAATGGCCCGTGTTCCTGAAGCAACTGCTGAGAAACGTCAGAAAATATCCATCTGCTGCCTTGGTGAAATCCCGGTACTTAATTCGATTCTACGCATTCAACTCAGTGAACTGGGATACCGTCGATTCAGTGAAACGACCCAACTCCAACCCGGTCCACATGATTTGGATCCTGCCCTTGTCTGGTTACAGCTTTCTGAATTCACAGGAACCCTTTTGAAAGGTAAAATGGTGGATTGGAGTACAGATATCCGCCGATTTCTCCAGCCCTTGAAACGATTTGTGGATCTGAACAATCTAGACCTGAGCGGAGCAATTACCAGCAGTCCCTTGATGCAAATCGAACTGGAAAAACAAAGTCTTGATTTGCTTCGCCGTGAAAAAAAACTTGAAAGCGAACGAAACCTGGCGAACAACCGCCTTCTCCTCCATTCCCAAGAAAAGAAACTTCTGGAAAAGGCGGCAAAAGTTTCGGAGATTCTGGGTCAAGCTCTGAAAAATTACTGCCCCTGGCAGGATACGGCTAAACTGGAACTGGATCATGTGAATTTGATGCTTCTGCTATGTGAAGAGGAAATGGCTGCGGCGCAGTTGACCCGAGAACTGCAACAGGTGCAAAGAAAGTGGTGGATCAACCCCCATCTGTTCCAACAGCCTGAACATTTGCATAGACTCGATCCTGTCAGTCTCAAGCGTTTTGTAGAAGAGGGGCAAACTGTTGCCACAGAAGTGTCTATCCAGCATTTCCTGGAGCTATGTGAATCAGCAAGATCTGACATCGAAACTTCCAGTGTTCTGCTGGAGGAACAACACCAGGTCCTAGAAAATACGGATCGTGAATTGGAGAAAATCAGAATACGAAAATCCCAGTTGGCTTTGCACTGGCTCTACGTATCGCTTAAACAACTGCTTGTAAGAGACCTTCATCTACTGCCTGCTGGAACAGGATGATTGTTAAAGGTCCATAAGTTAAGGGGTAATCAGATTTTTTATAAATATTTTTCTGAAAGGTTCATTTTTAAGAAATCTTTGTTGCTAAATAAAACCATTTGATTTGAACATGAAAAAATCTTTAACTTTGCAAGACATCATCATGTCTCTGCATGACTACTGGAATCGACATGGATGCCTGCTGATGAATCCCTATGATGTGGAAACCGGAGCAGGCACCATGAATCCGATGACCACCCTTCGTGCTATAGGACCCGAAGAATGGAATGTTGCTTATGTTGAACCCTCTCGCCGCCCTGCTGACGGCCGATACGGAGAAAATCCGAACCGTCTTTACCAGCACCTGCAGTATCAGGTCATCTTGAAACCTTCCCCTGATAATGTTGAGGAACTCTACCTCAAATCCTTAGAAGAATTAGGTGTGAATCCTTTGGAGCATGACATCCGATTTGTTGAAGATAATTGGGAGGCCCCCACTCTAGGAGCCTGGGGCCTCGGGTGGGAGATTTGGTTGGATGGTATGGAAGTCACCCAGTTCACCTATTTTCAACAGGTAGGAGGTCTCGAATGTCAACCGGTTGCTGCAGAATTGACTTATGGACTGGAACGATTGGCCATGTATCTTCAACAGGTCGAAAACGTGTTTGATCTGGAATACACCAAAGGTGTGAGTTACGGAGCCATATTTAAACAGCCTGAATATGAACACTCAAAATACACCTTTGAAATTGCGGACACCGGAAGGCTTTTTGAATGGTTTAATGAATTCGAATTGGAATCCCGAAAAGCTTTGGAAGCCGATCTGGTTTTTCCTGCTTATGATTATGTCCTCAAATGTTCCCACGTTTTTAATCAACTTGATGCGGCGAACGCGATCAGTGTTTCCGCCAGAGCATCCTATATAGCACGAGTCCGTGCCCTGGCACAGGACGTTGCCCGACAGTTTTTGGAAGAAAGGCGAAAACTCGAGTTCCCCCTCATGAAAGATCGTGCAGCCGCTAAGACCTGGATGCAAAACCTTGCACCTTCAGAAACTCAATCGCCCTGATCCATGATGAACGATAGCATGAAAGATCCCGGGAACAGTTACCTGCTTGAAATCGGTCTTGAAGAAATGCCGGCTGGAATGATTTTGCCTGCTGTGGAACAGCTGAAACACAATGCAGAGAAGACTTTAGAAACACTTCAAATGCAATCTGTGACTATAAAAACATTTTCCACTCCACGTAGATTGGCCCTGCTTTTGAGAGGCTTTCCTGAAAGACAGGAAGACCGAGTTCAGGAACTAAAAGGGCCACCCGCTTCAATAGCCCGTGATGAGAATGGATCCTGGAGCAAAGCAGCACTTGGATTTGCAAATAAAAATCAGGTTAGCCCTGAATCATTGGAAATTAGGAAATTTGAGGGACGTGATTATCTCTACACTTCCAACCTGATCAAAGGACTCTCCCTGACGGAAATTCTTAGGAAAGAAGCACCTCAATGGATCGCAGGTTTAAATTTTTCAAAAAACATGCGCTGGGGAAGTTACAGAATGCGTTTTGTGAGACCCATCCGTTGGCTTGTGTCTCTCTGGAACGATGAAATTCTCGATTTTTCTCTGGAAATGGTGCAGACAGGTATACAGACCAAAGGGCATCGTTTCCTTTCTCCAGAGTCACAAATAGTCAATAGCGCTCAAGTTTACGAGCAGCATTTGCTTGAAAACTTTGTACAGGCTGACTTCAACAACCGAAGAAACGAAATCATTTCACAGATTAGAAAACTCGAAGAACAGCACAACTGTAAGATCAAAATAGAGGAAGATCTCCTCGAAGAGGTGACCAACCTGGTTGAATGGCCACAAGCTATGCTGGGACAGTTTGAAGAAGGTTTTTTAGGATTGCCGGAATCCGTTCTGGTTACCAGCATGGCTGTTCATCAGCGTTATTTTCCTGCTTATTCAAGTCACGTCGAAGGAAATCGACAACTCCTTCCACATTTTATCGCAGTTCGAAATGGCAATGAACATCAGCTAGAAACAGTTTGTCAAGGTAACGAAAGGGTCTTGAGAGCCAGACTCAGTGATGCTCGTTTTTTTTATGACGAAGACCGGAAACGTCCATTGCAGTATTTTCAGGATTTGCTGGAACGTGTTGTTTTTTTCCAAAAAAGAGGCAGTCAACTTGAACGGGTTCAACGCATTCAGAAACTCAGTCTCAAACTGGCAAGATTTCTCCAACTCAGTGAAACAGAACTGATTCAGGTTCAAAGGATCGCAGAACTCTGCAAATTCGATCTACAGACCCAGATGGTTTACGAATTTCCTGAACTTCAGGGATTGATGGGAGAAGTATACTCTGCTCACAAGGGAGAAGAACCTGTAGTTTGTCAAGGCATCAGAGAGCACTACTGCCCTCGTACGGCGAATGACGAACTGCCAAGTGATCGGGTCACATTACCCGTGGCTCTGGCAGATCGGTTGGACATGCTTGCTGTGGCTTTTTCCCTCAAGATGATTCCAAGTGGTTCGGCGGACCCCTATGCTTTAAGAAGAATGGCCCAAGGTGTCATTCAGATTGTTCTTGGGAAAGAACTTCCTTTCAGTTGGAATGAACTCGCCTCCATGGTAGTTGAAATACTCAAAGACCAGCAGGAATTCATCAATGAACCCGAATTACTGGAACAGCAATTGGTTGATTTTCTGCAGCAACGTGAGCGATGGTATCTTCAGGAAAAGGGGCTCCGGCATGACATGATCGAGGCACTGCTGAAAAACCCGTCAGGAACACCACTCAGCCGCATGAATCTAGCAGAAACACTTTCAAAGGACATGAACCTGCCTGAGTTCAAAAAAGCAGTAGAAGCCGTGGTGCGTGCTATCAACATTACGAACAAGTACTCCAATGAGTCTCAAGCGGCAAAAATGGACGAATCATCTCTGGCCAATGATGAAGAAATACTATTGCATCAGACCATTAAAGAACTTGAATTGAATTCAGAATCCTTTGAAAGCGAATCTCCTCGTCAATTCCTCAGCAAACTCTATCGTCTGGAATCCACCATCACCGCTTTTTTTGATGGAGTGATGGTCATGGATCCAGATCCGGTTATGCGCAGTAACCGTCTTGCAATCTGTAACCTTCTTGCCCAATGGTCGTCGGAACGATTGGACCTGAAAGAAATCATTTTCCCTGGAGACTGACTCCTCCAAGATCATGAACCTTGAAGATTGGCTTCGTGACTCCAAACGCTGGATAGACGAAAACAGTTCCCCATTGGGTCGCTGGGTCGATGACGCTCGACGCCAGTTTGACCCGGATCCCAAAAAGACAACCAAAGATCAAAGTTCCCCACAGTGGCAACAGCAGATTTCTGAATGGGGTCAGGAACTGACTGAACGTTTCAAAAACTTGAATCTGGAAACCAATGTTCCCGAATCGCTTAGGAACCTTCAGGATTTTGATACAATCCAGGAGAAACTCCAAAACGAATGGTTCCGGATGGCTGACTGGTTCAAGCTTGGTGACCGCTACCGTGACGCGATCCAAACTCTGATCCAGCTTTATCTGCAATACCGCTTTGATCAATTGAATGAATCCAAAAACCCGGAAAAGGATCCTGTTTCCACAGAATCTGAAAGACATCTTCGTAATGCAAAGGAATTGGCCGAACTGTGCAGACGTCAGGGAGGCGCATGGATTAAAGCCGCACAATTTCTAAGTACCCAGGGAGATTGGCTTCCCCGGGAGTACCGAAATGAACTGGCAGAACTCCAGGACCAGGCCCCTTCGGTTTCTTGGGAAAATATAGTGCTTGTCCTGCAGGAATCCTATGGCTCAGACTGGGCTAGTCGTTTTCGCATGATAGATCCTGAACCCGTAGCCACCGCCTCCTTGGCTCAGGTTCATCGTGCGATTCTTCCGGACGGTAGTCCATGCGCTCTCAAGATCCAAATTCCTGATGCCCCACAAAGGATTGAAGCTGACCTCAAATTCTTTGCTCTGGCAGCAAAGCTCTTCAAAGATCAGTTACCAGGTCTCGATCCGGAGCAAGTGGTCCGTGAACTATCACGCAGTATTCTTTTGGAATTGGATTATGCCCAGGAAGCAGAAAATCTGATCCGTTTCAGCAAACGTTATGAAAGTTCAGAATGGACCGTACCTCACCTGATTCCTGAACTTCTGCGACCTAAAACACTTGCTATGAGTTATGTCGAGGGAACTCCCATCAGACATTTTCTTAAAGATGTACCATCAGCTGCAGATTCAGTACTGAAAACCCTCGTCTCCAGTTTCATGCGGCAAATATTCATCAGCGGTTTGTTTCATGCGGATCCTCATCCTGGCAACTTTTTTATCACACCCCGAGGGCAGATCGCCTTGCTTGATTTTGGAGCAATGGGTGAACTTTCACCTACTTTGACTCTCGCTTACCAGGATGTGCTGACAGCATTGCTCATGCGGCAGCAGGAGGGTTTGATCAACAAAATGACTCGTGCTGGTTTTGTTGTCAAAAAACCGGAACTTCTGCTCGAACTGCTTTTTCCCAAAAGCAGTAAAGGTCAAGATCAGGAGAGAGTTACTAAAAAAGATAAGGGCCCTTTGAACAGCCTGGAACACCGTTTACGCATCATGCGTGAAGGTGGAGTGGAATTACCTGATTCGTTTGTCCTGATGGCCCGTGTACTGATTTCCTTGGGAGGTTTGATGAATCAGCATCATGTCAAACTTAAAGCACAGGAACTGGTTGCCATACTGATGAAACAACAAAATGATTAGACCGATCGATGTTTGCTCGAGACGGAACGGTTGTTATCCTTCTCCAGGTTATATATTTCCGGTTTATGAATGAAGCGTAGAAAATTGAATTCATCCTGTTCAGGAACTTCCATCACTGCCCTAGATTCTGAGTCGGATTGAACGTATTCAACGCTTTCTCTCCATTTATAGTTTGCATCGTTGAACCGATTCTCCTTCAGCCATTCCTCTATTTCTTCTTTGGTGCCTTCCACATAAATTTCCTTCTTGAGCACCACTACCTGTTTCTTTTCAACTATGCATATCTTTGCCATGGGCTTCCTGCCATTGGGGTTGGTCAATTAAGATGTTCATTATTTATCAAGACTCAGGGTGCAGAGCAAGACCGTATCGAAAAAAATCATTTTTTTGCCAAATTCTCTACTTCCGATTTTTATACGAATTTCCATCCAAATCTCAAGTGAAGCTATAACTGATAGCCAAAAGGATCTTTTTGGGGTTGACCCAGGTTCTAGGAATTTGGCCCACTGCGAGCTGAAATAATTCCAATTTGGATGATGAAGCCTTTCCCTTAAGTACCTAGGGACAGGATCGAGCAGAGTTGTTGGTTACTTTAGTGATTATTGTTTTTCTATTTGTACCAATTTTAAGGAAATTGTAAATTTTTATAATGATAGAGGTTAGGTCATGCGTATTACTTCTGTAGAACTAGAAAAGAACAATATTGAAGAGTAAGCATTTAGTTCGGATATTATGAATGAATTATTCAAAATTTCTGCTGTTCAGGCAGTAAATTTGCTCAAATCAGGTGAAATCAGTCCTCTAGATCTGATTGAAGAAGCAATTGCCCGAATAGAAAAAGTGGATGAGAGAATCAATGCCCTACCAATACGATGTTTTGAACGAGCACGACACCAAGCAAAAAAGACTAAATTAAGTTTTAGCAGTCAACAAAACTATCTCTATGGTCTTCCTATTGCTGTGAAAGACTACAATGATGTTGGAGGTGTTCGGACAACCTATGGCTCACCTATCTATGCTGACAATGTACCTGAAAAATCCGATGCCACAGTTTGTCATCTTGAAAATAATGGAGCTATCCCAATCGCTAAATCAAATGTCCCGGAATGGGCAGGCGGACATACTTTCAATCCATTATTTGGCATAACTCGAAACCCCTGGAATCTCAAGTTGAGTGCAGGAGGTTCATCAGGAGGTTCCGCTGCTGCCCTAGCATCGGGAATGGTTTGGCTTGCTACCGGCAATGACCTGGGTGGAAGTCTGAGAACTCCAGCAGCTTTCAATGGTGTGGTAGGCATGCGTCCAGGACCCGGGGTTGTTGCACGGGGAAAAAGGCTGCAGGCCTTTGATAGTCTTTGGGTTGAAGGTCCAATGGGGCGTTGTGTTGAAGATGTGGCACTCATGCTTGACGCCCAGTCCGGATACAACAAAGAAGATCCTTTTTCCTTCTCAGGTTCCGTAAAGACCTATTCAGAAGCCACCAAAGATCCTGGCAAGGCCAAGAAAGTAGCCTTTAGCCGAGACCTTGGAGTCGTGAGGGTTTCAAACCAAATTGCAGAAATTACCGAAAAATCAGTACTGAAGCTTAAGGATATTAGGATTGAAGTAACTGATGAAGTTCCTGATTTCAGCAATGTTCTTGAGGCTTTTCAGACTTTACGTGCCGTTTTACTTGGTACTATGATGGGCCCTCTTCTAGAGGAACATCGGGATCGTATCTCTCCTGAAATTGTAGGAAACATTGAAAAAGGGTTTGCCATAACACCCAAAGCTCTTTTCGAGGCAGAGAGAACTCGTTGGAAACTCTATCATGAAATGATGAGATTCTTTGAAACCCACGATTACCTGATTTGCCCTGCTGCATCTATTCCACCCTTTCCTGTGGAACAGAGATATGTTGAAGAAATCGATGGGTTTCCTTGTAAAACTTATATTGACTGGTTTGCTATCACCTTTGCGGTGACCATGACTTCCTGTCCTGTCATAAGTCTTCCATGCGGACTTACAGAAGAACGTTTACCGGTAGGTATCCAGATTATAGGTCGTCCTCGTTTAGAAAGGGAACTTATCCGGGATACATTGCGGATGGAAAACCTTTTTGGAATGCGGGATCTTCTTCCCATAGATCCAGTTCCTTGATGCCGGGATTTTATCTTTTTTTGTCTACGATTCCAGAACTTGAAACTAAATTTCAGGTATGATTTATGATTCCTCAGGTTCCCAGCCAGCCATACATAGTCCTTCAATAACAATATCTGTAAGAGGAGAACTTCGGAAAAAAAGTTTCCTGAAATCGTCTTTCGTTTTTAAATTAGGACGTGCTTCAAGGTATTTATTGAGCTCAATTTTAGCTTCATCCAATCTACCTGAAAATCCAAGAATTGCTGCTTTAAAACCATAAAGCCGACCCATATTACTTACTAAATTCATTGCTTTATCACATGCCTCCAAAGCTTTATCGAATTTTTTTTGTCCTATGTAGGAGAAACATAATCCTGTATAAAAAAGGTGTAATTCAGGGTCTAATGGACTGAGTTTAATAGCTGTAAGGAATGATTCGTCAGATTTTTCAAAAACACCTAACATATTTTGAGTAAGCCCAAGACGTAAATGGTTTAAAGGATAGCTTGGATTACACCTTACGCATTGTTCAGCATAATCCATCCCCATATCGTATTTTTCTTTGAACGAGTAGAATGCAGAAAGCATATTTAACGCTAATGAATTTTCTGAATCTAATGAAAGAGCCTTTTGAGAATAGGTATAAATTGAATTAATTGTTTTTTCACGATCTTTTGAAATGAACTGAGCTAATTCAAGCAATTCACATAAAGCTAATAAAGCGTAAGTCTCAGAAAACAATGGATCCATTTCGTTAGCTTTACTAAACTGTTGTTTTGCTTTGGTCAAATTTGGATCATTTTTATCCGTTCTTCCTCTGTCATTCAAATAACGTAATCCCTTTAAATATTCTTCCCATGCACTAAGGTTACTTGGTCTATTTCTTTCTAACCTATTCTGCTCATAACCTGAAAGAGAGGGGGCTACTTTAGCAGCAATTGATGCAGATACTTCATCCTGTACCTCAAAAATATCATCGAGACTTCGGTCCCATTTTTCAGACCATAGATGATGATCTGTTTCAGCATCTATAAGCTGTGCTGTGATTCTGACTTTGTTCCCACCTTTTCTGACACTTCCCTCAACGACATAACGGACTCCCAATTCTGAGGAGACTTCTTTGAGATTTGCAGACTTCCCCTTAAAGGTAAAACTTGAGTTCCTTGAAATGACAGGAAAAGTCTTCCAGAGAGAAAGGTTGGTAATAATATCCTCTGTAATACCATCAGCAAAATATTCTTGCTCTGAATCTCCACTCATGTTTGCAAACGGAAGAATAGCAATCGCAGGAGGTTTCTCAGTTGAAGACTTTTTTTCAGGTGTGGATTCTGGGAGTTTTCTTTGAGAGGTACCATCAAGTGTAACATCAACTGCATGCAGAATTGTGTTTTTAACTGTTTGCTCCCCAAGATCATGAAATAAAAAGTTGGTCTTCTTATGAATCATATCGTAAACATTTTTTGACAGACAGACCCCTCCTGGCTGTGCAAGTGCCTCCAGGCGTGCAGCGACATTAACCCCCTCTCCATATAGGTTATCTCCCTCTATGACTACATCCCCCATGTTGATACCTATGCGGAACTCCATCTGTTCTTCTTCTGGGATGGAATTGTTTCTCTCTTTTATTGTGTTTTGAAACTCTGATCCACATATCACTGCTTCGACCGCACTTTGAAACTCCGCAAGGACTGAGTCTCCAGCAGTGTTGAAGATACTCCCATGATGTTCATCAACCAATCCATCAATAATCTTTCGGCATGCTTTGAGATTCTTGAGAGTCTGATCCTCATTTTCTTCCATCATGGAACTAAAACCCACAACATCTGTAACAAGGATTACTGCTAGTTTTCTTCTAGGGCTGGGATCTTCCATAAAGCACGGTATTTTCTAGTTTGAAACATTCAAGAATACTCATTAAACCAGCTTAAGATAAATTAAATCCGAGGTACCTGATTAATTTAAAGAGGGGGAAACAATACTAGGAAAGATTTTCGAAACCATGAGGCACAAACAGGCGCCAGCACTTAGAATATGCGTGCACCTGTTTGAATGGGCGAATTTAAAACCAAGGCAAAAAATATAACCTGAATCTAAATTTTGAATGTTTTAGATTCAATCATCTTCAGAAATCACTTTAGTTAGTGTCTCTCCACTTAGCTGACTAGTTTGATCTTCATAGGAGTTGTTCTCAAATTTCACCTGCCAAATCTGCCAACCGATCCATATAACAACACCAATGATTGTCATGATTTTCTCTGAGCCAACAAAAGGATATAAAGCATCAATTTTAGATAGATTTTCAGCCCCCCAACTTTCAATTCCAGTACTCATTTTCTACTCCGAATTAAATATTATGAGAAATTAGTTGTTTGCATTTGCCAACTCGGCATTGACTATATCTTGATTGTCTGATTTCCTGGTCTGCTCATCAAAATAGTCCAAACCAGCCAATTCTACCTCTCTGGGTATACGGAGAATACCCATACCCTTTAAAATTAGGGCAACGATATAGGTAGGGATGAATCCTAAAACTAGGAACATCATGATAGCACCTCCAATTTGCCCCCAAGGTGTAATCGATACTGAACCATCTGCCACTGCGGGATACCCCCAAAGCATGAAACCTGCGGCAATCACACCAAAAGAACCTGCATATCCGTGAACTGCAACAGCACCAACAGCATCGTCGATCTTAAATTTACGCTCGACCCAATAGTGTAATCGATACGCAACCCATACCCCGACAATTCCAAGAAAGAATGCTTGCAAAGGATGATAAAGGTCATTACCTGCTGAAGCAGCGATGATACCAGCAAGCCCTCCTGAGAAGGTCCAGTAGGCATCTCCCTTGGAGAGCATATATCCAGCCATGAGCCCCCCTGCAAGGGACATCAGAAAATTAAAAGTTATGGTACTTAGGGTTGTGGGAGTTAAATAAATGCTGGTTGCACTAAACAGAGTCCCATCCCCGCTTAAGTCAACAATAGGAGCGTTACATGCAGCATAAAAACCCCAGAAACCAGTATAAATAACAAACAACCCAATTACAGCAAACCATGGATTATGGGGTGGAATGTCACGAGGTGTTCCATCAGGAGCAAATTTTCCTATACGTGGCCCCAACACAGCAAGGATACCAAGAGCTGCTCCTCCACAGATTCCATGAATCACTCCTGAGGCATAGGCATCGTGATAGCCCCACTCAGTAACAAGCCATCCAGAAGGGCTCCATCCCCATGCGGCATCAATCATCCAGGTAATGGAACCAACCAATACTGCAAAAATCAAGAAAGCACCCGTACGAATTCTCTCAATGACAGCCCCTGATACAATTGAAGCCGCAGTCCATGAGAAGAGCAGAAAGGCCGCCCAGAACACCCCCATAATATGATCTTGGAAGTTAGAACCCATTGTTACATCCCATGGCAATGCTCCAGTTCCTGTTGCCATATCTCCTACCGGCCATGCAGGTAATGCAAAATATATCCAGAATCCAAAAAAGAACATCGTAACCGTCACGACTGGTATCAGCATGGCGTTCTTCATTAAGGTGTGCATTTTGTTTTTTGCACGGGATACACTCACCTCATACATGCAGAAACCAACATGAATCAAAAACATCAATGGTACTGTAATCCAGTAATAAAATTCTGTGAAAATTGTTGTCAATGCATCCAGATTGTTCCCCATTTTGTCTCCTTGGAAAGGTTTTTGATGAATTAGTTGTTCATCCATCCCCTGGGCGATGAATACTTGTTGAATGTACCGGTTTTTAAGATTTTTCAAACCCCAGGGAAAGGACTCTTTGGGTATATTTTCCCTAGCAGAAAGCTAAAGAAATGTTTTTTTCATACTCCTCCATATTTATACATCAAGATTTCATGAAATTTTGATATCACCGAACAAATCATAGATAGCGACTTTTGTCAAGTCTTTTTTACAAAGGAAAAGAAGATAAAGTACTCTACACCGGGGTATTTGAGTTGCAGGGCTGGGTGCCCTAGGTTAGTACCACTTGGGGCGCACTAGTCCTCACCCCCTTGTACACAAAATGCAGCAATCGCATCCACTTGGGCACTATCGGCAAGACCATAGTCTTTTCACATGCGGCAAGTAATGGAATGTTCATAAACTTGACATAGCACAAATGATTAGAATATATACTTGTTTAAGGGCAGACGCTCACCGCCCTATTTGCTCAGGACGATAGTGAATCGTGACCCTGGGGTGGAAAGGTACTCCACCTTCATCTTATCTTAGGTATCTTATTCAGGGAAGGGGTGGTGATGTTCCGTACCCCTTCCTTGTGATGATCATCGTTTGTACGTTTGCTCTCAGAAGGTTCCCTTTTCTATCACAACTTTTAGGTTCATTGCGACCGCTGTGGAAGGTTTTTTCATTGCCTCATTGGATCGTTCGACCAGTTTAAAGGTTCTGACGGGATGACTAATTGTGATTTGGTTGCAAAACTTTATTAACCGTCAAGGGATGCCTAATAATGCCTTGCGGAAGGCTGTTTTGGTGTAGTTCGCGTCAAGAGAACGTTTGACGTTGGCTGGTGGTCCATCATGCACCTTTAGGTGGGCAAAGAAAGCAGCGTTGCCGACCTTTATCATGTCCGCTGCATCACCGATGTCGCTTTCGTCAAAAACAGTGCAAATTTGCTTAATGCCTGCGCCTGCAGCCATGACAGCCAAATCGGTGCCGAGCCCTGTATGAGATATTTGATTGCCCGTCTCTCCATAATGGCCATTATCAACGCATATAATGCCAAAGTTCATAGGGTTCATTGCTGCGACCACAGCCAGTGAGCCAACATTCATCATCAACTCCCCATCACCGGTGCAAACCAGCACCCTCTTGTCTGGCTGTGCTAAGGCCAGGCCAAGTCCCATGGGAACAGCGCCACCCATGGCACCTGCCATAGTGTAGAAATTACTGCTATTGGGGCCACAGAGATGGACAATATCACGCGCTGGCCCCGCTAAACCTGTCACGATCAGGAAATCATGCGGGTTCGGAATGAGCAGCGGAAGAACAACATTCCGGTCGAGTGTAAAGTCAGACATATCTCGACCCTTCCCTAAAATTTCTTTATGCCAAGCATTTTCTGGCTCAGCAGCACACAAACAGATTCTTGACTTTGAAAAGCCATGGTCATAGCGGCAGAAACGGTTGATATCACCTCAGATGAATCTTCAATCTTAAGGCAAACCACTTCGCAGGCCTCCAAGACCGGTTGAATCGACTTACCCATTGGCATTTGCCAAGGGTTGCCTTCGCCAAAATCACCCCTCATCGAAACGATCGACAAGAACGGGAATTTACCGATGCGTGGTAAGCTTAACATATTGATGCAATTCCCAGCACCGGATGACTGCATTAGCAGAACATGCTTTTGCCCACCCAAGTGAGCACCCGCCGCCATCGCAACGCCCTCTTCCTCGGTGGTCAGAGGGATTGAGTGAACATCCGGATCATCAAGAGATAAATTAATCATAACCTTAAGACCTGCATCAGGCACATAAGAGAATTGCGTAACCCCTTCTTCCTTCAGCAGCTTGTACATCTCATAAGGCCAGCTTGGGTCTCCGGGTGGTGGTGAAGGAATGTCAAAAGGCATTGATGCCTCTCATATTGTGGATTAGGGTGAATAGGTAATTCTAATCTTAGTGTTCAACCTCAGGTATAAATATTTACTTTTTTCATTATGAAACCGTTATTCGGAATCCATACAATCGATTTTTCCCGGTTCTACTCAGAACCGCTTAAGTAGAAACATCATCACTTGACTAGCAACAATTTTAATTTATCTGAAACATTAATCTAACTTCTCCCGGGGAACCAGAAGGTGTATCCCTATTTACATGGGACTCCAGAGCAAAGGAAGGGCACTCTTGATCTCACCCTCTGAGGATGCTTGTCAATTATAGAGGTGACTAGAATCCGCTCCGGCATAACTACACTTGTAAACCACGGGATTCACTGTGCGCTGTTCTTCTTTTCGTTTCTTACAAAGGCTAGATCATTTTCTGGTGTCAATTCGTAGATTTACTAATAGCTATCTCTATCCACTTATTTAGTATTTGCCACTATCCATATGTTTTTCTGTAAGCCCAGCGGACGGTGGCTTTGAAACATCCGCCGAATTATGAAGTTTTTGGCATAGGGAATCATTTCAAAATCTTCGTGCTTCTCCTCTAATCATCTGGGG